>BNJT01000825.1_pt1:0-157500 | contig 869960 bp, 1047 predicted proteins | sample 8540491 | NCBI WGS metagenome assembly BNJT01 (sample SAMD00202455, study PRJDB9452) | human saliva metagenome | host: Homo sapiens | reverse complement strand
GGGCTGTTTCCCTTTCGACTACGAACCTTATCACCCGCAGTCTGACTCCCGTTGATATTTATCTGGCATTCGGAGTTTGTCTGAATTCGGTAACCCGGGATGGGCCCCTAGTCCAAACAGTGCTCTACCTCCAGTAAACTCACAACGAGGCTAGCCCTAAAGCTATTTCGGAGAGAACCAGCTATTTCCAAGTTCGATTGGAATTTCTCCGCTACCCACAGCTCATCCAAACACTTTTCAACGTGTCCTGGTTCGGTCCTCCATTCAGTGTTACCTAAACTTCAACTCGGCCATGGGTGAGATCACTTGGTTTCGGGTCTACTCCATCATACTATTTCGCCCTATTAAGACTCGCTTTCGCTTCGGCTCCATGTCTTCCACTTAACCTCGCATGATAAAGTAACTCGCCGGTTCATTCTACAAAAGGCACGCCATCACCCTCAAGGGGCTCTGACTACTTGTAAGCACACGGTTTCAGGTTCTCTTTCACTCCCCTCCCGGGGTTCTTTTCACCTTTCCCTCACGGTACTGGTTCACTATCGGTCACTAGGGTAGTATTTAGCCTTACCAGATGGTCTCGGTAGATTCCGACGGAATTCCTCGTGTTCCGCCGTACTCAGGTGCTCTCTCTCGCCAACTTAGCATTTCGTATACAGGACTTTTACCTTCTACGGTCTAACTTTCCAGCTAGTTCTACTATACTTTGTCATACGATTTGTTGAGAGTCCTACAACCCCAATATGCAAGCATATTGGTTTGGGCTCTTTCCTTTTTCGCTCGCCGCTACTCAGAAAAATCGATTTTTTTCTTTCTCTTCCTGCAGGTACTTAGATGTTTCAGTTCCTGCGTTACCTCGCTTTCGCGTACCGCCCTTTTTAAAAAGCGGTGGGTTCCCCCATTCGGATATCTACGGATCTTTGCTTACTTACAGCTCCCCGTAGCATTTCGTCGTTTGTCACGTCCTTCTTCGGCTCCTAGTGCCAAGGCATCCTCCGTGCGCCCTTTACTACTTAATCGTGTGTAGCTTTTACGCTTCGTTCTTTTCCTTGAACTCTTTGTGAATAAGTTTTTTACAACTTACTTACTATTTTCTCGGTTTTTGTAAATCTGTTTCTTTTACTTATAGAAAATTATTTTTGATCTAATATATATATTCAGTTTTTCATTGTGCTTGAGTATTACTTGAACACTCAAAACTAAACGAATTATCAACGTATTCCTTATCCTTAGAAAGGAGGTGATCCAGCCGCACCTTCCGATACGGCTACCTTGTTACGACTTCACCCCAATCATCTGTCCCACCGTGACCGGCTCCCTCCTAAAAGGTTAGGCCACCGTCTTCGGGTGTTACAAACTCTCGTGGTGTGACGGGCGGTGTGTACAAGACCCGGGAACGTATTCACCGCGACATTCTGATTCGCGATTACTAGCGATTCCAGCTTCATGTAGTCGAGTTGCAGACTACAATCCGAACTGAGAATAGTTTTGTGAGGTTTGCTTACTCTCGCGAGCTCGCTTCTCTTTGTTCCTATCCATTGTAGCACGTGTGTAGCCCAAGTCATAAGGGGCATGATGATTTGACGTCATCCCCACCTTCCTCCAGTTTATCACTGGCAGTCTATCTAGAGTCCCCATCTTACTGCTGGCAACTAGATATAAGGGTTGCGCTCGTTGCGGGACTTAACCCAACATCTCACGACACGAGCTGACGACAACCATGCACCACCTGTATCTGTGTCTAACCAAAGGTCAGAACAACACAATCTCTTGTGTCTTCACAGTATGTCAAGACTTGGTAAGGTTCTTCGCGTTGCTTCGAATTAAACCACATGCTCCACCGCTTGTGCGGGTCCCCGTCAATTCCTTTGAGTTTCAACCTTGCGGTCGTACTCCCGGGCGGAGTGCTTAATGCGTTAGCTGCAGCACTGATCTCTTATGAGACCAACACTTAGCACTCATCGTTTACGGCGTGGACTACCGGGTATCTAATCCTGTTTGCTCCCCACGCTTTCGCGCCTCAGTGTCAGTTACAGGCCAAAAAAAGCCGCCTTCGCCACTGGTGTTCCTCCTAATCTCTACGCATTTCACCGCTACACTAGGAATTCCACTTTTCTCTCCTGCACTCAAGTTTAACAGTTTCCAATGACCCTCCACGGTTGAGCCGTGGGCTTTCACATCAGACTTATTAAACCACCTGCGCGCGCTTTACGCCCAATAATTCCGGACAACGCTTGCCACCTACGTATTACCGCGGCTGCTGGCACGTAGTTAGCCGTGGCTTTCTGGTTAGGTACCGTCTCTACTGTGTATAGTTACTACACAATCATTCTTCCCTAACAACAGAGCTTTTACGAACCGAAATCCTTCTTCACTCACGCGGCGTTGCTCCGTCAGGCTTTCGCCCATTGCGGAAGATTCCCTACTGCTGCCTCCCGTAGGAGTCTGGGCCGTGTCTCAGTCCCAGTGTGGCCGATCACCCTCTCAGGTCGGCTATGCATCGTCGCCTTGGTAGGCCTTTACCCCACCAACTAGCTAATGCACCGCAAAAGCCATCTCATAGTGTTAGCAAAACCAACTTTCAAACATCAACCATGCAGTTAATGCTGTTATCCGGTATTAGCTATCGTTTCCAATAGTTGTCCCAGTCTATGAGGCAGGTTCTTTACGTGTTACTCACCCGTTCGCCGCTAAGTTTTTCCGGTGCAAGCACCAGAAAAACTTCGCTCGACTTGCATGTATTAGGCACGCCGCCAGCGTTCGTCCTGAGCCGGGATCAAACTCTCCAAATAAATTTGTTAGCTTGATTAGCTCATTAAAAAGTTTTATAGTTTCTTTTTTTAAAAACTGTCCTTTTTTTGGAATTAACGTTGACTTAATTCGTTTAGTTTTCAATGTTCAAATCGTTGCGATTAGCAACTTTTTATATTTTTAACATTTTTTTAAATTTCTTTGTCAAGTCTTTTTTTAAAAACTTTTTTTAAAAAAATGTTTTTTTAATCTTCATCAGAAGACTTTTTATTATTTTATCATTTATTCAAGCTTTTTGTCAAGAAGTTTTTTTATATTTTTTTAAAAACTTTTTTTAACCGTTTACTTCGCCGTTATAAATGAGTTTGTCTTTCGTTTAAGACTTTTTTTATTTTAACATTTCTTTTTATTCTTTGTCAAGAAGTTTTTTTATAATTTCTTAACATTAATTGTTTTTAAAATGTTCAAATGTTCGTCTTCTATCAGAAGACTTTTTACTATTCTATCATTAACTATTAATTATGTCAAGTTTTTTTAAAAAAACTTTTTTTAAAAAAATATTTAATGTTTAGAGATTGTCTTTAAGAAGACTTTTTATTATTCTATCATCTTCATATTATTATGTCAACATGTTTTTTTAAATTTTCTTTTTTTAATTTATTTTATATCTAAATAGAATATAACAAAGAGGACACTATTTTATACTAGCATCCTCTATTTTATTTATTTATTTTCTTCTATGATATTGTAAAAATCAAATACTGTAACTGGTAGATTACGTTTATGTTCAGATTTTATATAGTGTCCTTCTATTATTTTTCTTATTTCATCAAGTACAACCTTACCTTCTAAATAATCATCTATATTATCATATGTAACACCTAAAGCTACTTCATCCTCTAACGCTGGTCTATCTTCTTCTAAATCAGCTGTTGGTTTTTTCATATATAAATGTTCAGGACAACCTAATTTCTTCAATAAAGCTTTTCCTTGCCTTTTATTTAATCGATATAGCGGCATAATATCTGCACCACCATCACCGTGTTTTGTAAAAAATCCTGTTATCGCCTCTGCAGCATGATCTGTACCTACAACTAGTCCTTTATTCATTGTAGCAATTGAGTATTGAGCCTTCATTCTTTCTCTTGCTTTTTCATTTCCTTTAGCAAAATCCGTAATTTCTACTCCTGCTATTTTTAATGAATTAACACTAGCATCCACTGCGTCTTTAATATTAACAGTATAAACTTTATCTGGCTTAATAAATTCTAAGGCATCATTACAATCAGCTTCATCGAATTGTTCACCATAAGGCAATCTTACTGCTATAAAAGAATACTCTTTTCCAGTTTCTTCTTTTAATTCATCTACAGCCATTTGACATAACTTACCGCATAAAGTTGAATCTTGACCGCCAGAAATACCTAATACCAAACTTTTAACAAAACTATTTTTCTTAATATAGTCTTTTAAAAAATTTATAGTTAGTCTAATTTCTTCACCAACATTGATTTCAGCCTTACATCTTAATTTTTGCTATTACTTCTTGTTGTAATGTCATAATATCACCTATTAATTAGATTTTTTTTGTTACTTTTTTTCAATATTGTATTTCTATTTTTCCCAACATTCTGTACTTAAATCCACTGGATAGAACTCGGGGTTTAATAAACGTAAGTACTCATTCCATAGTAGTTTTTTTTATTTTTCTTTAAAAATACTCCGCACTCTCTTGAACAGTTGGAACATCATACACTTGTTTACCATCTATAAAAAAATATCAACTTGCAAATCACGTGCCTCAAAGTTTTTTTAACTTCTTTTTTTCTAAATACGTATGCGTTGGGTGGAATAATTTAATACTTGGCTCAGCGTTTACATCTTCTTTTTTTCTAATGCGATATAGTCTCCTGCTGCCATTCCTGTATCTTTATTTATTATTCTATAAACTTTTTTTAATTCACGGGATAGTTAATTTACACGGGTTTTTCTGAAACTTTTAATCTATCTATCATTTGACCACTAGCATCTTCTAAACACGCAAGTTTATACACCGCACCTAAAGCAGGATTATCATAAGCAGTTATAAGTTTAGTCCCTACACCCCATGCATCTATTCTAGCACCTTGTTGTTTTAAGTGTGTTATTGTATCTTCATCTAAGTCATTTGAAGCTACTATTTTTGCATTCGGGTATCCCGCTTCGTCTAACATTTTTCTAGCTGTTTTTGAAAGATAAGCGATATCTCCTGAATCTAATCTAACACCTAAGAAATTAATTTCATCTTTTAGTTCATCTGCTACTTTAATAGCAGTAGGGATTCCTGAACGTAATGTATCATATGTATCAACTAAGAAGTAACAATCTTTATGAGCAGCCGCATATTTCTTGAATGCAATTTCTTCATCCTCATATGCTTGAACGAATGAATGAGCATGCGTTCCACTACATGGAATATTAAATAGTTTCGCTGCTTTTACATTACTTGTCGCTTCAAATCCACCAATTACAGAAGCTCGAGTCCCCCATATGGCTGCATCAAATTCATGAGCGCGACGCGTTCCGAATTCCATACAAACTTCATCTGGACATAAGTGCTTAATTCTTGCAGCTTTTGTCGCTATTAAAATTTGATAGTTGACTATATTTAATATAGCAGTTTCCATAATTTGAGCTTGAATTAGAGGTGCCTCAATTCTTAGAAGAGGTTCATTCCCGAAAACAATCTCCCCTTCTTTTACACAACGTATATTTCCAGTGAATTTCATTTTACTTAAGTAATCTAAATAATCCTCTGCATAACCTAATTCACGTAAAAAATCTATATCTGATTCAGAGAATTCAAACGAGTTCACATAATCGATAATTTTGGCAAGTCCAGCGAATACTGCATACCCTCCACCAAATGGTATTTTTCTAAAATACACATCGAAATACGACTTTCTTTCGTGTATTCCATCCTTGAAATACGCATAGCCCATGTTAATTTGATAAAGATCGGTATGCAATGCATCCCCTTGATATTTATTCATAATTTCCTCCGATTTATGTATCATTAAATTTGTTATCTATATATTAACATTTTAGTAACTTTTTAACAAATATTTATACTTAAATATATTGAATTAAATACTACAAAAATAATCTTCAGATGTCTATACGTTATATATAACAATTATTCATTCTATTAACTATAGAAAGTATTTTTTTTATAATATTTTTTTCATTATCACCTTAGTATATAAAAAATAAAAAAGTAACAAGGTCTTAACCCCTGTTACTTCTTTGATTATTAGTGTTTGAATTTTTATTAGTTGCTCTTTGAGTCTGAGTTTTCTCATCTTTCTCACTGTTTTCATTTTCATCAGAAGAGTTATCATCAGTTTTTTTTGTATCGCTAGTTTTTTTGTTATCGCTAGCTTTTTTATCCGTTGACGTTTCATCATTCTTTTTAGTTGATTTTTTATCCTCTTTTTTAGATAATTCTGGGATTTTACTATCATCGATTCGACCATTATTATCTTCAGATTTTTCCAAATTACCATCCATAATAGACTTTATTGCTGCCTGTAAAAAGTTTTCCTGTAATGGAATATTAAAGATCAGTTCCCCTTGATAGCTTAGACCATATTCTTGCCTTACTAAGTCAGTAATAAAATAAGGATCTCTTAATTTATCAATTACAAGTTCATTAACCTTGTTTTCTTTATCTAGGTTTTCAATCGTCTTATTCTGCTCTGCTAATTGTGAATTAATTTGTTTCTTATCACGCATATATAAAAAAGTTTGCAACAACGTCACAGATAATGCTAAAGTCATAATTACTAAAATAATAAATTTACGACGTTTTCTATATTTAGCTTTAGCCTTTAATACATCTTTTTTAAACTGACTATTCTGTTCTCTCATTTTCTACTTCTCTTAATTTTTCTGAAAGAATTTTGAACATTTTTGTCGCATCTTCTTTTTTAGTACTGTCTTTAAGCTCTAACACTTCATACACAACCTCTTTTTTTGCAAAATAAATAGTAATTTTATCCCCTATTTTTAAAGTGCTAGATGGTTTTGCTTTCTTACCGTTAATAGCTATATGTCCCTCTGACGATATTTCATTAGCAACTGTTCTTCTCTTAATAATTCTTGATACTTTTAAAAATTTATCCAAACGCATTTAATCACCCCTAAATATTAGTACAATCTATTATCACATATTTATTTACTTTTTCGCAAATAAAATCTACAATAATATTTTTAAATTCATTTTTTTAGATTTTATAAGATAAACCTTATAAAAACTTCGGGGACTACCTTAAATCATGATTTCTATAAGAAATCACTCCTAATTAAGTAGCCCCCAGCCAGTTTCTTTTAGTATCATAAGTGTAGTATTTATTTTATTAAATCTATACTTTTATATTAAGCTTAAAATTAGATTCTTCTATGCCCAGTTTCCATCTTTGAAAATAGCTATTTCCTTACCATCTTCTGTGTAACCAGTAATATTCGTTGTTGCTTCACCTATCATAAAATCAACATGAATTAAACTATCGTTGGCCCCCGCTTCTACTAATTGTTCATCAGTCATTTCAGGACCACCTTTAACACATGTTGGATATGCTTTTCCTAATGCAATATGACAAGCTGCATTTTCATCAAATAATGTTTCTAGGAATAGTATTTTCGTATTAGATATAGGAGAATCAAATGGAACTAAGGCCATTTCCCCAATTCTTCTTGCTCCTTCATCAGTGTCTAATAAATTCTTAAGAACATCATAACCACGTTCTGCCCCGAAATCTACTACTTTACCATTTTCAAATTTCAACCAGAAATTGTCAATTAGTACTCCACCATAATTTAAAGGTTTTGCATTATATACAATACCACTTGTTTCATCTTTGTGAGGCATTGTAAATACTTCTTCAGTTGGAATATTAGCTACAAAACGGTCAGCCTTTTTAGCATAACTTCCCGCACTTTGCCAAATATGATTTTTCGGAAGTCCTACATATAAGTCTGTTCCTAAATCATTTGTAATATGTAGTTTCACCAATTCATTTTCATGTAAGAATTTGGCTTTTTCATCTAGAACTTCAATATGTTCTTCCCAATCTGCAACTGGGTCATCTCCAGTTGAACGGCAAGCACTTAGAATTTGATCCCAAAGTTTTAAGTATGCTTCTTCATCACCTAGTTCAGGATATAGTCTTTTCGCCCATCCAACTGTTGAAGCAGACACAACACACCAAGGGCATTCGTCACTCATGATAGATTTCATGTAGTTACGCATCGCTTTAGAACGACCTACCATAGAAGCTTTTAATTTTGCGCTATCTACTCCCGCTAATCCATCTGGATCATCACCGATAATAGATAAGAATGCTGCTCCTTCATCTAGCTCATCTTGATATTTGTCAATGTACCATTGTCCTACCGTACTTAGAGTTTCTTCCGTTTGATAATTCAAGTGTAATTTTGTTAACTCTTGATCACGCCATTCTACAGACACTCTTTTAGCCCCTAATTCATAGCATGCTTCTACTACTTTAGCAACAAAATCACGTGTTTCTGTACTAGCTCTAACTAAAACTGGTTGATCTTTTTGAATATTTAATCCTACTTTAGCTATAAGTTGCGCATATTTTTTTAATTGTGTGTTTAAATCCATATGATTTACCTCGATTTTTAGACTAAATTTTGAAATAATCGCTAAATTTATTTCAATAATATATATTATATCACTTTTTATAAAATATTAGTAGGAGGTTCCAAGTAAACTTGAAACCTCCTGTTAAAATTATACTTCTCTAGTAGCTTGTTTTAGCCATTCTAATTCTTCACCTTCAAAGTGTGGAGCTAAAACTTCAAATACTTTTTTATGATAATTATTTAATTCATATTTATCTTCACTTGTAAGAATAGATACATCAATAGCCTCTAAATCCCAAGGTACGAAAGTCATTACTTCAAATTCTAAGAATTGACCATATTCATTTTTTACAGTATTTCTAATGATTAATTCATTTTCTAGACGAATACCATGAGAACCTGAGATATATAATCCTGGTTCATTAGTCATAGTCATACCATGTTTAAATGGCTCTGATGCACGATAAATTCCCCAGTGAATACCTTGAGGTCCTTCGTGAATGTTTCCTAAATAACCAACACCGTGTCCTGTACCGTGGTTAAAGTTTTCATAATCATACCATAATGGTGCACGAGCGAATAAGTCTACGTTTGCTCCAGAAACACCTTCCATAAATTTAAGTCTTGATAAACGTAAATGACATTGAAGCACTCTTGTGTAATCGCGTTTTAATCTATCGCTAACTTCTCCCATTGCAGTTGTACGAGTAATGTCAGTTGATCCTTCTTCGTAATGAGCACCTGTATCAGTTAAGAAAAAGTACCTGTGCGTAATGGAATAGATGTTTCTTTAGAAGAAGAATAATGAACGATTGCTCCATTTTCCGCATGCCCACATATTGGCGCAAAGCTTGGACAGATAAATCCACCTTGTTCTCGTCTGAATTCAACAAGTTTATCAGATGCAGAAAGTTCATCTTCTTGTTCACTAATACCTTGTTTAACTAATTGTTTTAACCAATAAATAAATTTAGTATGAGCAATACCATCTTTTACGTGAGCTTTAATTGTGTGTTGTAATTCAACTTCATTTTTTATAGCTTTCATTAAAATTGTAGGATTTCTACGCTCTACTAATGTTATTTCTTTTGGAATATTGTTAAACACAGCATAGTTTAAGCATCCTGGATCAACTAAAACTACATCGTTTCCTGAGAATTTCTTCACATCTTCATATACATCGTTATATGGTTTAATGTGAACATTATTTTCAGCTAAATGTTTTTTAATTTCATCAGATAATTTTCTCTCATCAACATATAAATCTACTTTATCTTCATAAACAACAGCATAACTTAATAGCAATGGGAAGAAATCTACATCCATACCACGGATATTTAATAACCAACCAATATCGTCAAGAGTAGTAATAACGTGGATGTTTGCTCCAACTTCACTCATTTCTTTACGTACTCTTTCAAGTTTACTAGCAACAGATTCCCCAGCACGTTCTAAGTTTAAATAGAAAGCAGGTGCTTCTGATAACGGTGGACGATCAGTCCAAATTTCATCTACTAAATCTACTTCATATTTTACAGTAGCATTTTTTCTTTTTAATTTAGTAGCTAGGTCTTTACCTTCACCAAAAGTTACAACACGACCATCAAATCCTAGTACTCCACTCTCCGGTATATTTTCAGTGATAAATTCTGCAATAGTAGGAACTCCTGGTTCGCGCATTTTTTGCAACTCAATTCCAGTTCCTTCTAATTGTTTAGCACCTTGTAAGAAATATCGACCATCTGTCCATAATCCTGCAAAATCTTTTGTAACTACTAAAGTTCCAGCAGAACCTGTAAACCCACTCATGAACGCACGAGCTTTGAAATGTTCCCCTACATATTCACTATTATGAAAATCAGCTGTTGGAACCATATAAACATCGATTCCATTTTTTTCCATTAATACTCTTAATTGAGCTATTCTGTCTTTTACTGCCATTTTCCTTACTCCTTTGTTATTTGTTTTTATATTTCTGTAACTTTTTTTAATTAAAAATATAGCACTTAAGATTTTTACTACATTTATTTAATCTATCACACTTATTATTTTATCATATAATCAAGCGTTTTTCATTATTAATAAAAGTCAACTCAATACCTTAAATATATTTAATTTGTATAAGAATAGGCTATAACTCTACATCGCTATAGCCTAAATACTATTCATAAATAATTATTTTAATAATTCTTTAAAGTAATCAGTTGATCTAACTAAAGAATCTACAATTGCAGGTTCTCCTGATGAGTGACCTGATACAACGATATCTAATTTACAATTATTTAATTTTTTACTTAATTCATATGCTCCTATAGCACGACAGTCAACATCATAACGACCGTGGGCTATTGTAGTAGGAATATCTTTAATAACATCGATATTATTCAAAATCCAATCATCATCATCCCAGAACATATTATTCATCCAGAAATGACATTCAATAGTTGCCATCGAAATTGCATAATTAATTTCTCCGAAACTTTGTTCTAGATTTGGATCGGGGTATAATGTTACTAAGCTTCCTTCCCACATACTCCATTCTTTTGCTGCTACTTCTCTCGTTTCTCTATCTTCACTTGTAAGTCGTTTATAATATGCACGAATCATATCGTGACGTTCTTCTTTTGGAATAATACTTTCGTATCTCTCAAATGATTCAGGATGAATATTACTTGCTCCACCTTTTTCATAAATCCAAAGTATGTCTTCCCTACGACCTAAGAATATTCCACGTAACACTAAGCCTAAAACACGTTCAGGATGCTTAATCGCATAACAAAGTGATAAAGTAGAGCCCCAACTACCACCGAATACTAGCCATTTATCAATATTCAAATCTTCTCTAATTTTTTCAATATCTTCAATAATGTGCCAAGTATCATTATTTTCTAAACATGCGTGGGGTGTAGATTTTCCACTTCCACGTTGGTCAAATAATATTATACGATAAAACTCGGGATCGAAGTATTGTCTGCAACTCGGTGCAGTTCCACAACCAGGACCTCCATGTAAAAATACTACCGGTACTCCATTAGGATTACCACTTTCTTCATAATAAATTGTATGTGTGTCATCTACTTTCAACATTTTAGAGAAATTCTCTTTAATAGCAGGATATAATGTTCTTAATTCTGCCATAATGACACCTCCTTTTTGCATTTTTTTCTTACAATTTAATTTTTAACATATAATTTATATTTTTTTCATTATTAATAAAAAAATAAAATTTTTATATTTTACTATTCTATAAATGAAATATTTTTTTAGTACATTTAGTTATAATACAATAAATAAAAAAATATTTCATAATTTTTAAAAATACAGCTGTAAAAAAATATTTATATCGTTATATAAATGTTGTGTATTTTATAAAATTATTTATCAGACAATAAAAAATAAGTAGAAATAAAATCTCTACTTATTTTTTATTTACTTTATTCTTCTACTAGTGTTTCACCTTCACGTAATTCTACAAGAGAAGCTAGTTTTTTCTCAAATAAGAATACTAAAATGGCTACAACTACACAGACAACACCGATACCTAGTGAAAGTTTAATAATTGGTACATCTGCAATTGCTGCATATAGAAGCCCATATCCTTTTGCAGCACCGAATGTTGCTACAATCCATACAGCCATCATAATTGATAGGATGTGTTTTGGAGAGTATTTAGATACGAATGAAGCTCCAAGCGGAGAGAAGAACATCTCGGATACACTTAGTACAATGAAGAATAACACTACCCAAAGAATACTAGCTTTTTGAGTTTCTGGAGCTCCCACTCCACGACTAAATTCAGTTAATGCTAATACCCCAAATGTCGCTCCAAGAAGGAATAACGCGATAGATGCTTTTTTGTATAAGCTCCAGTCTCCTTGTGGACGAGTAGCAAGTTTATACCATAAAGCTCCTAAGATTGGACCTAAAACGATACAAGCTAATCCATTAATAGAATCTAACCAAGATGTTGGCACTGTAAATGTTCCTAACTTATCGTCAATGAATTTTGGCATATAATCGTATAAAATTACATATGTTAAATACCAGAATGTCCAGAAAACAACAGATAATAATGAAATAATTATGATTGAGTACACACGACGAACTTCGTATTTTTCTAATGAACGGTGTACTTTAGGCTTATTATCTTCATGTTTGTGTTCACCTTGAGCAAAAGGATATTTCCCTGCATCACCAAGAGATTTATAACCTAAAACGAACCAAATTGCTCCAATAATACAAATTAGACCTGCAAGTTTAAAACATTGTAAGTATCCGTTTGAGCTTGCTGTAGCAAGTTTTAAATATATAACCCCTACGAATGTTGTTCCAATAAATGATCCGATATTAATAAATGAATACATTGTTGAAAAAGCATCATCTTTACGTTTTTCGTCACCTTCGAACAATTGCCCTACAACTGCTTGCAGATTACCTTTGAAAAACCCTGTTCCTAAAGAAACTAGAACAATCATAACCCAAAGAGCCGAATAAGAACCTACAAATCCTGCATATCCATATCCTAACCCCATTAATACAAGTCCAACCGGAATCAAGTATCTGGCTCCTACAAATCTGTCTGCAATAAAACCAAACAGCACCGGCGCTAAATATGTAAAGGCTACAATATTAGATTGCATTGCTGCACCCTCTACCTTACCTAAACCAAGTCCACTTTCACCCATTCCTCCAGCTATTACTGCTACAGTTACATATGTATATAATAACCAGCGAGAAGAATAGTAAGCACATCGTTCGAAAGCGAACGTAATTGAACTCATATAGAAACTCCACGGTTTACCATTTTTAACCGCTACTTCTGACATAAAAACCCCTTCTTTCTTTAGTGATTAACCACCATTTTTTCTTTATTATATCACAACATATTTTATCATTCAACTATTTTCTAGAAAACGTTATAAATATTCTTGCAATCACTATTGTATTTACTTATTGTAAATGATATAATTATATTAAAGTTCATAATATTTTAAAAGGAGTTGTATAATATGAAACTTTCAAGAACTAATAAAATTTTATCTAAAATGAAAGAACAAGGAATCAATCAAGCACTTATTAGCGATCCTTATTCAATCTTCTATTTAACAGGGCACCTAGAGCATCCAGGTGAAAGATTTTACGCAGTACTTCTTGATGAAAATGGGAATCATAAACTTTTCATCAACGCTTTATTCCCACTAGATAAAGATTTAGGATTAGAAAAAGTAGTTTATTCTGATACTGATAAACCTATAGAAATTCTATCAAAATCTATACCTAACGGTTCTGTTGTTGGTATTGACAAAGTTCTTCCAGCTAGATTTTTACTACCACTGATGAATTATTTACCAGAGAGTAAATTCGTCGATGTATCTCAAATCGTTGATCGTGTTCGTATGATTAAAGATGAAGAAGAAAAAGAACTTATGCGTCGCGCTTCTCTTCTAAACGATGAAGCTTGTCAACGTGTTATCAATAGCATTTCTGCTGAAAAATCTGAAAAAGATATTGTAAAAGATCTACTTGCTATCCACGAAGATCTAGGAGTTGAAGGTTTATCATTTGATCCAATTATCGGATATGGTGCTAACGGAGCTAATCCTCACGGAACAGTTGGAGATAGATATCTAAAACCAGGTGATTCAATCATCATCGACATGGGAGGAATTAAAGACAACTACTGCTCTGATATGACACGTACTGTATTTTGGAAACAACCAAGTGAAAAAGCTCGCGAGGTATTCGAAACTGTATTAGAAGCACAAAAACGTGGTGTTGCTCTAGTTAAACCCGGAGTTAGATTCTGTGATATCGATGCCGCTTGTCGCGACTACATTACAGAAAAAGGATATGGTGAATTCTTCACGCACCGTACAGGTCACCACATCGGCCTTGAATGTCATGAATATGGAGACATTTCTAGTGTTAACGAAACTAAATGTGAACCTGGTATGATTTTCTCTATTGAGCCAGGTATTTATCTTCCAGGAGAATTCGGTGTTCGTATTGAAGACCTTGTTCTTGTTACAGAAGATGGTTGTGAAGTTCTAAACAAACTTAACAAAGAATTAGTTGTTGTAGGGGAATAACTATATATAGTGTAATAACGGAAAATCTCAAATTCTAAATTTTTTCATAATAAAAGGCGATTGATAAATTTATCAGTCGCCTCTCTCTTATTACTCAAAATGTTTCTTTAAAAATTCTCCTACAATATTCCAATATTGTTCACGATATTTTCTTTCTGCTTGAACGTGTTTCATACCGGGGAAACTATGAAATTCTTTTTCTGAAGTTATTAAATCATAAGCTTGTTTACCGTATTCTAAAGGAACAAAACCATCTTCTTCACCATGCAATACTAAGGCAGGTAATTTCGTTTCTTTCAGTGCTTTTGTAGCATCTACATCACCAAAAAAGTATCCTGCACGTATTTTTGTTACTGTATTCGCCGCTGGAATAACTGGGAAACTTGGCAAATTAAATAATTTTTTTAATTGATATGTAAATTCTACTTTTAAATTCACATATCCACTATCTTCTATAAAAGTTTTTACATTTGATGGTAAGTTTTTACCTACTGCATTCATTACAGTAGCAGCTCCCATACTAATTCCAAATAACGCTGTATCAGCATTATTATTTTCTGCTGATATTTTCTTCACCCAATTAACTAAATCATCAGAATCATAGCCACCCATTGAAATAAAGTCACCTTCACTATTACCGTGAGCTATTAAGTCCGGAGCAAAAACACTATATCCCATATCGTAGAATTTTTTAATATAGTTAGCCATTTTCTTAGCATCACTAGTGTATCCATGAACTACAAAAATCCATTTTTTAGCATTAGGATTAACAAACTTATAACCCACAAGCTTATTCTTAGTAACAGACTCCATTTCTGCAACTTGTTTTGTCTCGTCAAACCACTTGTTTACGGCTGTTTTATCTTCTTTACTACCATCACTATCTTGATTTACTATACCACTTTTATCAACTTTCGGATTCAATCCAAAGTTATAGAAATAATTCCCAACAAAGCCAAATGCAACAATTAGGACAATAAGTAATGTTGCCAATATTTTTTTAAAATGTTTTTTCACTTTCGTCTACCTTTCATTTTCAATTTCAATTTCAATAAAACTATTATACTATTGCTTCTAATAAAAGTAAATAAAAAATAACACTAATAGAGACGTGAAAAGTCTCTATTAGTGTTATTTTTTATTATTCTATTCCATACTTCTCTTTAATAGCATCTGCTACAACCATGCCGGTAAACCATGCTACCATTAAATTATATCCACCAATTTCTCCATGTAAATCTAAGATCTCTCCAGCAAAATATAAATTCTCTATTTTTTTATGACTACAAGTTTTCGGACTTACCACTTTTAAATCTACTCCACCAGCAGTTGTAAATGCATATTCTAAAGGCATCGTCTTAACATCAATTAATTCATAACGTTTGATTTTTTTGTTACAAACTTCCTTAACTCCTTTTTACTAACATTTTCTGGAAAATATTTTTCTATCATAAAGTTATAAAAACTTTTTGGTAGTTTCCCATTCAAGAATTTATTATCTTCCCACAATTTAGCAAACAGTTCTTCTTCATTTAATTCGGGATAAAAATCTAAGTAAAACTTATCTTCCGGGTATCTCGCTACAAACTCACCCATAGATATTGATAGCGGGCCACTTAATCCTTTATGTGTAAACAACAAATCTCCGCTTCTCTCATTTTTCTTATGGAACATCCTTACATTTTGCAGCGCAACTCCCGATAACTCTCTAAAGTCTTCAAATACTAAAGCTACTTCACTAGGATATATTTTAGTAATCTTCACCCCGTGTTTTTTTAGAATTCTATGCAGTGAACCATCACTTCCACTCTGAGGATATGTTTTCCCACCTGCACACACTACGATATTCTTTCCGTAATAAGTATCCACATTTGTTTTTACACCAACTAATTTATCGTCTTCAAATACTAAGTCTTCTACTTTTTCCTTATAATTAATCTTCGCATGATCTATCTTGAAGGCATTAACAACATCCCTAGCCTTCTCACTAGCTGGATATAATCTTCTATTTTCCTGTTTTAATTTCAAATTATGCTTATCAAAAAACTTCTTAACATTATATTTATGATAAGCACTTCTTAAAAATCTACCGTTATGAACTGCAGCTACAAAATCCTCAGCATTATCGCTACTCATAACATTACAACGGCCATTCCCTGTTAAAAGTAATTTTATCCCTGCACGTCTATTTTGCTCAAGAACCAGAACTTTCAAACCACTATCATTAAGCCTATCCGCTATCATAAGTCCTGCGCTACCAAGACCTATTACAATTACATCATATTTCATCTTAAATCTCAACTTTCTCTTATAAAATCAAACATCATCTAATTATAACACGTAATGATTTAGTTTCAAATTTTTCCTTATGAAAATTATAATAAGATTATTTACTATAGTTAAAATTTCTTAAATCTCCTCCTTCTTATTGGAATTTTTCCTTATTTTGTAATATACTAGAGTGTATATGTTTAGAATTATTTTCTCATTCATTCATCATGAACTGAATAGTGGGCTAACATTATTCTAAACAAGTTTGAAATAAAGGATTGAAATAATGAAACTAAAAAAAATTAGTATTTTGATTTTACTTCTTGTTTTCTTAATTCCAAACTTCACAAAAGCTGAAGATAACTTCCTAGATAATAATGCGGTAATTGATTTTAGCGACGTTAATTCTCATCTAGTTGTTTCGGAACTTAACACAGGAAAAATCATTTCTAAACGTGGAGAAAATGAAAAAACAGCTGTAGGTAAGTTACCTAACTACGTTGCACTTTACCTACTTGCTGATAATTTAAAAAATAATAAAATAACATTAGATACAAAAATTGATATTAAAAATAGTGACGATATATTAACTAAATATAAATTTGAAGCGTCTATTACAGTTAAAGATGCTATATTCTTATTAGAAAATGAAGCGTCGAACGGACTTAACCAAGCAATCTTTAATCATTTCAATATAGATGTTTCAAAAGCTAAAGATATCCTTGCAACTATGTCTCTTAACGATACAAAACTAGAGACTTTTGATAACAACAGTTCTACTAATATTAGTACTGCGAAAAATATTTCATATCTGACTAGTTTAATATTAAAAACTTATCCAGAAATAACAGAAATAACAAAAAATCCAGAACACACACTTGCTACTGGAGAAAAAATTAAAAATAGTGTTGAGTTTAAAGAATCTGATAAATTTAGAGTTTTAGGACTAGATTATTCTGAAAAGAACAGCGTTACATATGCATATAGCGGTAATACTAAACTTATCATTACTGTGCTAAACCAAAATGATGATAAAGCTGCTTATTTTGATAAACTTCAAAAATCTTATGACTACTTATTTACGAACTATCAATATAAACTAGCACTTAAAGCTGGTACTTATACAATAAATAATGAAAAAATTACCTTCAATGAAGATATTTATGATTTATTCTATGATAAACACTCTATTAAGGATGTAACATATTTACTTATGAATAAGAAAATTCTTCTTTTCCAAAAATATGAAACTACATCCGCTAATGAAGGAACAGTTTTCTCTGAATTTGATTCTAACGATAACACTAATACTTTTGCAAAAGTTAAATCAAACTTCGTTAATGATGAAAACTTTGACAAAAAAGATAACTACGAAAAAACTACTATTGTTATAGATCGTACGAAATACTTCGCTACTGGTATACTTGCAATATATACACTTGTTTTTGCAGCACTATATGTTATGAGACAAGTGGTTAGAAAGGATTAGATATGGAGCAAAATAATTTAGTTTTCGAAGTTGATGGTGCTATATACGAACTTGTCTATAATTTCAAAGATGCCTTTCAAAAAGAAACATTTGAAGAGAAATTAGTAGACGTCTTAAAAAATAAACCCTATATTGTCGGAGATATTTCTCATGAAAAACTACGACTTACTGGATTTATTTTAACAAAGGATAACAATAATCCTAAAAACATAAACAACCTTGAAGATTACATTCTAGAATACTGTAATTTCGGAACACCGTTCTTTGTAGTAAAAAAACGAAACTCATAAAAGAAATACCTAAGACGAGTTTATTCTCATCTTAGGTATTTTTCTATATAAACTTAGCACATACAGCTTCTGGAACAGTAATCTCTGAATCAACAACTTTTAACTGTCCTGTCGTTTTATCTATTCGATATACAGTAATCGTTCCACTATTTTCATTCGTCGCTAGCGCAAATTTATTATCTTTTGATAAATCAAAATCTCTAGGCCCTTTACCAAAAGTACTAATAGTTTGGATTTTTTTTAATCCATCTTTAGTATTTTCAAAAACAACTATCGCATCTTGTCCTCTGTTAGAAACATATATATACTTATTGTCATTTGAAATTTTTATCGCACTACCTTTGTTTTCTAGCGTAAACCCTTCTGGTAATGTAGAATAATATGTTGGATTAGCTAAATTCCCTTTTCCATCATAATCAAATGTAATTATTTCACTAGTAAGTTCCGTCATTACAAAAGCTTGCTTTTCATCACCACTAAATACTATATGACGAACTCCACTTCCATCTTTAGCTTTAAAAGTAGCTACTTTTTCTAAAACCCCCTCATTAAGTTTATACGATGTAATTTCATCAGTTCCTAAATCACACGAGAAGACATATTTTTCACTTGGAGTAAAGCCAGAGAAATGAACATGAGGTTTTTCTTGTCTTTCATGTACTCCACTTCCTTCATGATGGTCAGTCGATAGAAGTTTTACAAGTCTTCCATTTTCAACAGAGTAACTATCAATTGTACCTAAATGATAGTTGGCTGATAATAAAGTATTTTTTTCTGAGTTCAATTCCACATAACAAGGAGGATTTCCTTCTTGAGCTACTGATGTCAATTCTTTCAAGTTACCATTCTCTTCAACCTCAAAGCTAGAAACAGCTCCTTTTCCATCTACTCTAGATACACTATATAAATACTTGTTATCATTAGACAATGCTAAATACGTTGGATTGTCAACCTTCGCAGTATTTCTAACTTCTAACACTTTCCCTTCTTCTGATAAGTCTACTAAGTATATCCCTTTACTGTCTTGTTTTGTATATGTTCCAATATATGCTCTTACCATTATTTTTTTCCTCCTACTTTCTATATATTAATTATAACATTTTTCCAAAAAAATTTTTTTATAAAATTTTCTCTCACCTATTATTCGTATAAACCAAAAATTATCATTTTTTTGAAAAACTAAAAATCCTATTTTACGGATTTTTTTATCATTTCCATAAAGTTAAAAATTCGTTTTTTTGTTATTTATTTGTCAAAAAAATCAATTTTTTTCAAAAGAAAAAAACTCCAAAAAAATTCTAACATTTAAGATTTTACATATCTCAAACTTCTTGTTATAATAGACTATATTAATAAAAGTATATTTTAGGAGGAAAACCGTGAAACACGAATTTATATTAGTTCTTGACTTTGGTAGTCAATATAACCAACTTATCACTCGTCGTGTACGTGAACTTGGTGTATATTCTGAACTACATGACAATGAAATTTCTATAGAAGAAATCAAAAAAATGAATCCTAAAGGAATCATCCTTTCAGGTGGGCCAAACTCAGTTTACGAAGAAAACTCTCTTACTATTGATGATGAAATCTTCAACCTAGGTATTCCTGTACTAGGAATTTGCTACGGAATGCAACTTATGCAACACAAACTAGGAGGAAAAGTAGAATCTGCAACAAGTAGAGAATACGGAGCTCACAATGTTGATGTAACTCCAGGTGCTAAATTATTCGAAGGTACTCCTGCTTCTCAACAAGTATTAATGAGTCACTCTGATAAAGTAGTTGAACTAGCTGAAGGATTCAAAGTTGTCGCAACAAGTGATAACTGTCCAATCGCAGCTGCTGAAAATGTAGAGAAAAACTTCTACTGTTTCCAATTCCACCCAGAAGTACGTCACTCTGAATACGGTTATGACTTAATTAGAAACTTCATCCGTAACGTGTGTAACTGTACTGGTGACTGGACAATCCAAAACTTCATCGACGAGAAAATCAAAGAAATCCGTGCAGAAGTTGGAGATCAAAAAGTTCTTTGTGCATTATCTGGTGGTGTAGATTCATCAGTTGTAGCTGCCCTACTAGACAAAGCAATCGGCGATCAACTTATCTGTATGTTTATCGACCACGGTTTACTTCGTAAAGGTGAGGCTGAAGCTGTTATGAATACATTCAGTAAAGAAATTGACGGCGGATTCAACATGAATCTTATTAAAGTAGATGCTAAAGACAGATTCTTAGGAAAACTTAAAGGTGTAAGCGATCCTGAGCAAAAACGTAAAATCATCGGAAATGAATTTGTTTATGTATTCGATGAAGAATGTGCTAAACTACACGATATTCCATTCTTAGCTCAAGGTACTCTTTACACTGACGTTATTGAGTCAGGAACTAAAAACGCTCAAACTATCAAATCTCACCACAATGTAGGTGGATTACCAGAAGATATGCGTTTTTCTCTAATCGAACCACTTAACACTCTATTCAAAGATGAAGTTCGTGCATTAGGAGAAGCACTTGGTCTACCTCACGAAATCGTTTGGCGTCAACCGTTCCCAGGACCAGGACTTGGTATTCGTGTTCTTGGAGAAGTAACAGAAGAAAGCTTCAAATCGTACGTGATAGTGACTTCATCTTACGTGATGTTATCGCTAAACGTGGATTAGAAGGAGAAATCTGGCAATACTTCACATGTCTTCCAGACATTCGTTCAGTAGGAGTTATGGGAGATGTGCGTACATATGACTACACAGTTGCAGTTCGTGCTGTAACAAGTATCGACGGTATGACAGCAAGCTGGGCCCATATTCCATTTGAAATCCTAGAAGAAATCTCAGCTCGTATCGTAAATGAAGTTGCACACGTTAACCGCGTAGTCTACGACATTACTAGTAAGCCACCAGCAACTATTGAATGGGAATAATATTATAGTAAAATATATAGATAAAAGCCTTGATTTTTAAGGCTTTTTCTTTTAAAAAAATTAAGCAAAATAAACTTTTAGGCATAAAGTACCCTGCCAACTCCCCTGCCGAAGAGTAAAATTTACAATGTAAAAAGATGAACAATTTTGAAAATATACTCAGGATTATCTAAATTCTCCCCTTATCGCCTCTAAAGAAAATAGAGCCGAATATATGGAATATTTAGCTGAGCAGAATATTGAAGAATTATCTTCTCTGTTAAATAACACACTTGAATTTGAAAAAGAAAGAATATCACAATTTAACTAATATTATAGTCGTAACCTTTAATTTAAGGTTACGACTATTTTTTTCGCCCAAATTGACTACTATGGGTAAACCCATACTGGACAAAATCCAACCCTATTAAATCAACAATCAAGATGTACGTTATACATGTCTAAAAACTAAATTACAGGAGGTACAAAAATGAAAATCGGATATATACGAACGTCAACCATAGACCAAAACCTAGATAGACAAAAACAAATTATGAAAGACAATAATATTGAATTGCTATTTAGCGAACAAGAAAGTGGAAAAGATACAAACAGACCTATTTTAAATGAAATGCTAAACTCTATTCGTGCAAATGATGAAATTGTTATAACCTCACTCGATAGACTTAGCAGAAATTATAAAGATTTAAAAGATATAATACAAATAATAAAAGATAAAGGAGCAACTCTAACAATAGTAGATGCTCCTTTCCTTAATTTTAATACTGGTAACTCTACCCTAGACATCGCTATGTTCGACATACTCCTTTCTCTACTTGGATATATTGCACAGAATGAACGTGAAAAGATACTTGAAAGACAACGTCAAGGAATAGAACAAGCAAAAAAACGTGGTGTCTACAATGGACGTCCCCTAAAATACCATGCAAATGCTAAGAACTCTCAAGATAGATTCATATACGAAAGTGTGGTATCTATGCTCCAAGAGAAAAAACCTGTTCAATCAATTGCAAAACATGTAGGAATAGCAAAGTCAACTGTGTATGAAATTAAGAAACGAAATAATTTCCTTTAAATTTTTTATTGCATTGTTTATCGAAATTTACTTATTTTTATTTATATATTATAACTTTGATAGTTAAATAATAAAGATTAAATTATTATATTTTTCGGACATTTTGTATGTAAATTGTCTTGGGCATTTTCCGAGACTTCTTAGACTTATATTATCCAAGAAAAAAATTTATAATAAGTAATGTAAAGGAGGGATTTATTTTGTTAGCCAAGAATAAAGCATTAAAAGATTCAAATAATTGGAGACCTATATATAAAGATATTGCAAATATAATAGGTGAAGAAAAATACAATAAAGTTATACAAACATTTTTAGGGGATTAACATTGAACTTTCCTATGAAGTTACTTTCTAAAGAAGGGATGACAAATATTGTTAAATCAGAATATGATGGACATAATGTAGTTTACTTGGCTAGAGAGTATGGTTATTCAATGAGGCATATTAATCGAATAATAAAAGATAATAATTTAAAAAGGAGAAAATAGAAATGAATAAAAAAATTATTCCATTATTAGCTAGTATTTTTAGTCTTCATTATTATTGTATTTGGAGGATTTTTTTATTATCAAAATTCAGGGAAGACTAATATACAAAAAGACCATGAAAAATATTTAACACTTATTAATGATAATCATGATTTTGACGAAGGAGTCAAAGGATTAGAAAGCCTTGATAACGAAAAAGGACAAAATGTGTTCAAAAATATAAAAACAGAAATCAAAATAGCTAAAGAGTTGAAAAATGCTGACAGTAGTCTTGATAACAAAGATATTGATTCAGCTAAAAAATCATTAGAAAAAGTAGACACTCTAACTATTGATAATTCATTTGATAAAGCTATCGACAGGTTAAAAGAAGATATTACAAATTATGAAAAAGCACTTAAAGAAATCAAAGATACTAAAGCTGATGATACTAGTTCTATATTAGATAAATACAAATTTAATCACAATGCTTTAAAAGTTAAATTGAGTGAAAACAAATCAACTAAAGAAAATGCGAATACAACAAAATCAAGTGAAGATAATAAAACTCAAGAAGTAAAAGATGTGAAAACTGGGCTAACTTTTGATGTCGCTTTAGAAAAAAACTTTAATTATTATTATAACACTATCGTTAATGATATTAAAAATGACATTTCTCAAAAATTTGGAGCAACATTAATAAATGCAACTCCTAATGGTCGTGACTCTGATGGTGATGGAATAACTATCGCTGTTCAAGGTAGTAATATAGAGGCTAGCGGAACATATACTCTTAAATATTATCAAAAATACTAAAAATTTGTAAATTAATAAGAGGTATGAGATCAAGATATAAAAACCTATCCAGCTATATATAATATGTAATAAATAAAAAAATTAAATAAAGGAGAAAAAAATGAAATTCTGTGAGAATTGTGGGAAGCCTGTAAATGAAAAATTCTCAATTTTGTGAGAACTGTGGAGAAAAAAATAAAAAAAGTCGGTAATTACAGAACAACCTCAAAAAAACAACAATAGTAAAAAGTAGTAAAAAAATAGAAGGAATATTATTTTTTTGCAGTTATCGGAGTATTAGTATTAATATTTGTAGTTTCAAGTTTATTTTCTTCATTTAATTCTGAAGGTAAAATAAAAAAAGATGAATATTTAAAAAAATATGATGAAGCTGTAAAAAAACTGAGACTGCTAATTTTATTCAAGCCAAAGTTGAGTTAGAAAAAAACTTCAGGATACGAAATCATACGATGGTATAGATATTAAAAAAAGATATTGATATGACCGTTCAACTATTTGGAATTAGAAATTTTGTAAGTTCTAAAGATTTAACAGAAGAAGATATAATTGAAGAACTTGAAAAAAATCGCTAGATAAATTTGATAAAGATTATAAGAGTAGCAATAGTAAAAATAAAAAAAGCTAGTGATACATTTATAACTGAGAGTAAAAACTTTTTTTAGATTTTCTAAAAAAACATATGTAGAAGCTGAAAAAAATATAAATAATCAAGATAATGATAATGCAAATAAAAAAATTAGAAAAAAATTAAAAAGAATACAAATTTACAACACCTAAATTTCAAGATATGGCTGATAGTAAGACTCTAGATATTCAGTCTGGGATACATATATCGAATTCATTGAATAAACAAGAAAATTCAAGTAATTCAAATGATTCTAACAATACCAATAAGAATTCTTCAAATACTATTAACAATACAAGTAATTCAAATAGACCAACTATACAGGAACAATTCAATCGTTTAAAAATCTACTATTGAATCGGACTTCAATGGTACGTTAGCCGTTAATTTTAATAGTTGGCATAGACAAGGTGAATCTACTTTAAGAATAGAAATACAACAAGGTAATGAAACTTACTATGGTGATTTTTCATATTCGGCTAATGGAGAGTGGCTATATGTTGAATTCCAGGATTTACCAGGTAAAAATTATAATAGCTACAAAGCATAAAAATAACTAATAAAGGAGATATACTATGAAATATTGTGAGCATTGTGGACAAGAAAATAGCTCATCTTCTAATTTCTGCCAAGCATGTGGAAAGAAGATGAGCACTAATAATAATTCAAAACAAAAAAAAGAAAGACAGCCTAAAAAAAAAGGTAGTAAAAAAGTATTATATTCTATTCTTGCTTTTCTAGTAATTATTTTAGCAGGAGCAGGATACATATTTAAAGATACTCTATTTTTATTCAAAAGACACCTTTATGAAAGAATACAATTCTGCTGTTGATAATGCTAATTCAGGAAATTTTTTTCAGAAGCTAAAAAATATACTAAATCAAATAAAAAGATAAAGATAAATACGATGATGTAAATGTTGAAGAAGATATAAGAATTGTAGCTGATTTGAGCACTATTGACAAACTTTTACAAAAATGAAAAATGCAACAGAGCTAAATACTAAAGTTACTGAATTTAAAAAAATTATAAAAACTAGTACAAGTAGATTTATAGAATCTGGTAATTCATTAATAACAGATGCTAATACATATAAAAAAATATAGCGATGGTTTGACAGAATTTAATCAATATTTAGATAAAGATGACATAACAAACGCTAAAAACTTCATTAGATACATTAAAAAAATTATAAATTTAATAGCTCAAAAATTATCAGAAAAAAATTAAAAAAAGTAATTTAGCTGACCTAGAGAAAAAAACTAGATAAACAAGAAAAAAATCTATAAAAAGATAAACAGACTGTTAAAGCAGAAGAAAAAAAGCTAAAGAAGCTCAAGCTACAGCTACCTCAGGTGGTATTAGTGACAATGATACTATACCTGCTGGAACTTCAGTTGTATTTAGTGGGGCGATAGCTAATTCTACTACATATAAAGAATTTAGACAGACAAACGCCTATAAGACAATCGCAACAAACTATGTAGGCTTTAATGCTACTAATGCTGAAATAAAAGCTTGCTTAGAATGGCTTATTCAAAAAAAGGAAAAAGAAGGATATCAAGCACTACCATCTACTGAAGAGTATAGAAGTGCTTTTGGTAGATAATTAAAAAAGAAAGGAAACTACAAATATGAATTTTTGCCCAAATTGTGGAAATAAATTAAACACTGATTCAAATTTTTGTGGGGAATGTGGAACTAAAATATCAAGAAATATAGACAATCCTGAGATTCACAACCCTAATAATGTCAAGCAAGATATACAATATAATAATGAACAAACTAAACGTCCATCAACTTTTCCTAATTCTGCTCAGTTAGCAAAATCAACAAAAAAAGTTTTTGATTCAGCTACTGAACATTTAAACAGATATACTGGAGAAGTAGGAAGTGTAGATATTAATTTAAGAAAATTATTTTTCTGAAGTATTCAAAAAGCCACTCTAATGATGAAGCTGAGGAAATATTTATTTCAGGAACTAAAAAAAGACTACACCACCTTTAAGTCAAATATCAGAAAAATTTAGGAAAAACCATGGTTGTTTTCTAGAATATTATTATGGTTTCTTATTGCTTTTTGTTGCTTTTTTTGGTTTTTGTACATATAAACTAGGTGCACAAAATGCAATTCCTGGCTTTATATTTGCAGGAGCATTTGCTATGCCTTTATCAGCTTTAATATTTTTCTTCGAATTGAATTCATTTAAAAATATTAGTATTATGAATACATTTAAAATATTCTTCGTAGGAGGTGCATTCTCTTTATTAGTTGCTCTTCTTTTATACGAAGTATTCCCTCTTAGCTTAGAGAGCCAAATTTTTGGTACTTTAACTGTTGCAGATGCATTCCTAATTGGAATAATAGAAGAAGTTGGGAAATTTATAATAGTTATTTATTTTATCGAACGACTAGATGTAAAATATATACTAAATGGAGTACTAATTGGGGGTGCTGTTGGAGCTGGATTTGCAGCTTTTGAAACTGCTGGGTATATTTTATCATACGCAGAACAAGCAATGGACGTTACTATTTTACGTGCTATTACTTCTATCGGTGGTCATCTTGCATGGACTGCTGTAGCTGGAGGTGCATTAATTATAGCTAAAAGAACAGAAGAATTAGAATTATCTCATTTTACAAAATCTCAATTTATTTTCTTCTTTTCATCAGTTATAGTAATGCATGCTTTATGGGATATGGATCTACCTATTAATAGCTATTTAATTATGGCTGTTCTTATAGTGTGTGTATGGGTAGAATTATTTGTAATAATAAATGCAGGATTAAAAGAAATCACTCGTTATAAATATAATGAATAAACTTAAGAACACATATTTAAAACCTAATTGGCATACAAGCTAATTAGGTTTTTTTACTTTTTTATAAAAAGGAGCATACAAAAACAATGACAAAAATACAAGTTGTACAACTTAAGCAAGAAATATTAAAAGAAATACATATCAATAATAACACTACCTTCTCCTCTCCTGATGTTTCTGGAGAATTTTTTATTGACTACATTGGTAACTTTGATAGAGAGGTATTTGCAGTTGTTGGTATGAATGTGAAAAATAAACCAACTTACTGTGAAATTTGCCACATTGGGGTATTAGATTACTCACCTGTTCACTTTAGAGAAATATTTAAAGGTGCTATACTCGCTAATTCAAGTTCAATAATAGTTAGTCACAACCATGTATCTGGTAATTTAAAACCTAGTAATGAAGATATTAAGATAACTAAAGCTCTAATAGAAGCTGGAGAATTATTAGGTATTAATGTATTAGATCATATAATTGTAAATGATATAGACTATCTATCACTCAAAAAAGACAATAATAACTGGGGAGGTACATTATGGTAGACAATACTCAAATTTTTCATTTACTACAAGAACAGCTAAATCTAAATATTAGAGAGGACTATTTAACATCTGAAAGCTATCTATTAGGCACAGATGAACTAGATTCAGAGTTATTACCTACTAACTTTTTATAATGTAATGACTTCCGCTTCATATCTAATTATCTTTTTCTATTACAATGACATTACTATCTATGTATTTTTATAATTCAGACTGCACTAAGAAACTCTTAACTGGAATACTTAAAAAAATGAAAGGTTGGTGTATTTCAAATATGAATAAAAAAACAATTCAAAAAAAGGAAATCGGTATATTAGATTGGCTAAAAAGCCATATATGAAATTACCGTAATAATAATTAAACTATACAAAAAAAGAACAGCATAGAGAGGACTATAAAATGACAAAAAAATACTAACATCAAATATCCAAATCGAAATATTTATGTCGGATGACAAAAAAAGAAAGATACATATTAAAAAAAGATTTGGGATATAGAGAAACCAATAGCGACTATTATTACTCTTTATCCTAGTACTAGCGACCTTATTATAAATGATTCTACAACTACATTTATTACTAATAACGTATTTAAATGTGGCTTTGGTGGTTTCTATAGTGTTAACCTATATTCTAAGATTTCAACGGAAAAACGGGAGTTTGGAAAGCAAGATACTAAAGTTAATGATAATTATATACTAAAATGTGCTAAAATCTCTGATAACATTATAATTGCCTGTGGCTCACTTCCTAAGACAAATAAATTAGTACAAAATAGACTAAACTCAATTATCGAATTATTAGCAAAGAATAAACTAAGAAAAAAAATTCTCTTTCTTACTGATAGTAATAAACAGGATAACTTCCATCCATTAGCACCTAAAGTTCGAGCGAAATGGGAGTTTATGTGATATAATTGGTATAAAAAAAAGGAGTTGATAACATGTTATCTTATGATTGGCTAAAAAATAACGTTCTATATGTTAATATAACAAAAAGCTCTGATAATGAGTATAGAAGCTATACAATTGGTCCAACGAACAAGGATGATTACTATAGATATAGATTTAACAAGAAAAAAAGTAGAGTATTTTTAATATACGTTTAGCTTGTATTTTATATTTAATCACAAAAATCAAAAAGTATATAGAGAAAATGTTGAAAAACGATATAAATATCGAAAAAAATTAATTTTAGTAGATACTAGAAAAATTAAAAGAACTTGATAAACTATATTCTAGCTCTTTACGTATCAAAGACTTTCAAAAAAATTTGTCAATCTTAATGCTAATATGCAAACTATAATATCATATAGTAAGGCTATATCCCTATTTGTTTGGATTACTACGTCTTTTTTTCAATTTAAATTCAATATGTAGTGATATATTTCGTATCTATAAAAGAAAACTATATAACTTACAAAAGATTATTTCTTAGTTCAAGGGGTTAATGATATTTATCGTGATGAGATACTTTTATATATATTACTATCATTTCCTGACTATATAGAAGATACTAAAATCTCTACAAATACTATTGAAATGATATATAATAATTTAATAAATGAATATGAAAATATATATACTCAAAGTACAAAAAGATAACTTATACGAAGACTATCAGTATTATAAGAAGGACTTTGAGTGCTGTACCTCTGGGGAAATTGCTCTAGCAAACAATATTGATTCAGACAATGATAAAATCAATATATACATTAATATCTCTTCTTTTTCTAATTTCGAGGAAAAAAAGATTATATAGACTATTATTCATTAATTTTCGAATTATTCTTTTTAGATTCTTCAGAAGAACTATGTACAAAAATATAGAAATGATAAAAAAATTATGTTCACTTGCTTATACTTCACCAGAAATAATTGATGAAATTAAAAAGTTTTACGAATGCAGATAATTATGTTAATTACACTAGGGTAATTGAAGAACATGAAACGTCACATAAAAACTTTCTATTGTATAAATAACGAACTCAAAAAAATAAGATTGAAGAAATTATTTTTAAAAATATAAAGATAAAATAAATCAACAAAAATTTAATCCTTGATTTATCTAAAATTAATATACAAAAACGCTTTAAAAATAAACCGAAACCACTATTGAATATTTTTTTCTTTAGTGGTTCTTTTTATATGTTAGATAAATGATGTTAATATATAAGTACTTCATGAAGAACAAAAAAATTAAGAAAGGAAATAGTTCGAACTTAAAAAAATAAAATGAATAATAAAATTATTGTCAGCAAAGTTAAAAATAAAAGATATAGATTACATAGAAGTTAAAAAAATAGTTATAATTACTCTAATAATGTTAATAACAACCATGTCAAGGTGGAGCTTCTTACTAATTGCTTAGACGTGTATACGGGTAAATCTATACCAAAAAGAAATCAACGTAATTTTCAACTTTAATTATGATAACTACCGAGATGCTTTCGAAAAAAATATTTTTTTACCGTATATCGGAATTGACAGCAATGGTCAATATTTAGTTAATAATATTATAGGTAAAGATTTCCTAGCTGTTTTTACATTTAAAATACAATGAGTTTTACGATTGCGAGTATTACTTAATTAAAAGTTTAATTAGTTTAGAACATGTACGCTTACTTTTAGATAATGAGGAAGTAGGTAGTTCGAATGAATAGTACTTTAAAATTTTCAATTTCTCAAGAAGGCATAGATTGCCTTCTTGGAGAAACTGAAAAAAAACGCATCAGTAATTATATTAACATAAAGAAAATCAATATCAATAGAGACACAAATATAGAAACCTATGAACTTGAATATCGTAGACGAAATACAAATACATTAACTGTAATTTCTATTGATTCAGAGCAAATTCAAAAGGACAAAATACTAAAATTATCAAAATATGGTGTAGATATAAGCGATGACAATAAAACGTTGGTTAGTCAATTTCTATATTCTACATTGCAAACTGCCCCCATTACTATTACCACAGATGGGTATGGTTGGAAACGAGATAATTCCCAAGAAATATTTATTGCAGACAAAATATTATCGGCTACTCCTATGAAGGATGAAGTAATTAAAAATACAGATAAATTAGATTTAAAACCTAATGGAGAAATAAAAAATTGGTTAAATATGTATAATGAGTACGTTAAAGGACACAAGTATTTAGAGCTTGCTGTTGTTTTTGGGCTAAGCGCTCCTATTCTTAACTATTTGTGTCCAAGTTATCCAGACTTATCTACTGTATTACTTCATATTTCAGGAGATTCTACATCAGGTAAATCAACAGCATCAATGTTAGCTGTATCTACTGCTGGAAATCCTAATCAAATTTCCTCTAACTCTTTAGTAAGAAAATGGAGTGGAACAGAAAATTCAATTATAGCTACATTAGAAGATGTTTCAGGTATTCCTATAGTATTTGATGAACTATCAGCTTTCAGAGGAGATAACCTTACACAACTCGCTTATACAATTACTGATGGTGTCGGAAAAGCGAGAGCAAAAGTTGATGGAGAACTAAATAAGCCAAAAAACTGGAATACGGTAATATTGTCAAACGGTGAAACAACTATTAGTTCTAAGTCGAATAACAATACAGGAATAAAGGCTAGGGTATTTGAATACCCTAATATTTCTTGGACTAAATCAGCAGAACAGGCTGAAGCCATAAAAGAAATTTGTTGTAATAATTTTGGACATCTGCTTCCTTTGTTCATAAAAAATCTTTTTGAATATGGAACTAATAAAATTACTGAAATTTTCGAAAAGGAAAGAATGATATTAAAGAACAAACTCCCGAATTCCCGTTTAAAAGATAGGATAGTAACAAAGCTTTCAGTATTCACAACTACAGCCAAACTTCTAAAAGAGACTAATACATTAGATGTTAGTTATTCTGATATACTTCACATATTATATGAACAAGAATTATCATCTATGACTAATCGAGAAATTGGTATGATAGCATATGATAAGCTACTGCAATACTTAGTAGCTAATAAAGCTAAGCTTAGTTACAATACTTATAAACAGTTAGGGTTTATTAAGAATGATACAATATTCATACTTAAAGACCAATTAAATGATATATTAAAGGAGTTGAAATTTGAGGATACATCTATCGTCATTAAGGATTGGAATAAAAGAGACTTCTTAGTAAAAACAGAAAGTGATAGACAAACGACAAGGAAACAAGAAGGTAATCAAAGTTTAATTGGATATACTCTAAAAATATCTGAGGAGTATATGCCCTACTTTAATGACCAATCAAATACTAATTTTTCTAATAAAATCGTTAGTCTCCAAAATGAAGCAATTAACAATTTAAAACTATAAATGTATAGGAAAACTTATGAAGCAATTAGCGAAGAAAGGAACATACAATATGAAACAAGAAGAAATTGATAATTTGATAAATTTATCTGAGGAATATAAAAACATGCTATACAAATTCATTGAAGGTGTAGACAATGATTTCGAAAATCTCAATCTAGCTATAACTATATTACAAAAGACATTAGACTTATTAGATAATTTAAAAGGAGGAACACCAAATGACAACAGTAAATTTTAAAGATGTAATGGAACTAGGATTTCCAAAACACACTGCACGTTCAATAATAAAACAAGCAAAAATACAATTAGTTAACAGAGGTTTAACGTTATATACGAATAATCGTATCGGTACAGTACCAAGAGAAATTGTAGAGGAAATATTAGGAATACAATTTCCTATTAAGAAGGAGGGTATATAAATGGCTACTACTAAATATCCAGGAGTTTATAAGAATGAAAAAACAGGCTATTTTTACTATAATGTAGAGCTTGGTATCGATCAGATAACTGGTAAAAGAATTCAGAAGAAAGGAAGTCGTGACTCTCACGGCTTACCTTTCAAATCAGCTAAATCGTGTCATGATATGTTGGTATCGGTAAAAGCTGAGTTTAAAAAGACAAGAGGTGGTGCACATAATTATAATATGACCTATGAACAATTTATGAATAGCGTCTACCTACCATATTATAAATCATCCGTAAGTGAAAATACTTGGAATAACAGAAAGCTCATTTTTCCTATTTTTATAAATAGATTCAAAGCTAAGAAACTACGTGAAATCAGTATTGCTGATTGTGAGAATTTTAGAATATATTTACTGAATCACAGCGGATACTCTCAAGCTTATTGTGCCCTATTATATGGTTCATTTAGAAAGTCTCTAGATTATGCCGTATATAGACAATTCTTAAATGAAAACATATCAAAAAGAACTCATGCAATTCCTAAAGGGAAACACAATATACCTTACTGGACTAAATCTGAATTTGAAAAAGTCATATCAACATTTAATAAGTCAGATTACTTAGAACACCTACACTTTACAATGTTATGGTTATACTATGTAACAGGTATCAGGGTCTCTGAAGGACTGGCACTATACTGGTCTGATATTGATTTTTCAAAGAAAACATTAAGAGTTCATTATAATCTTGATATGAAGTCTAAAAAAGAATATACTAGAAGTCTTACTCTTAAAACTGAAAATAGCAAGCGTATCATCTCACTAGATGATGATACTATAAAGATATTAAAAGAGTGGAAAAGACGACAACAAAAACTAGTAAATAGCGATTTTGTAATGAGTTATGACGGAAACCCTCTCCATCGTTGTATCATTGGCAGAATTATTAATAAACACTCTTCTCTAGCTAAAATACATAGAATTCAAGCTAAAGGATTAAGGCATAGCCATGCAAGTTATCTGATAAATGAACATAATGCAGATATTCTTGTAATATCAAAAAGATTAGGTCACTCTAGTCCAGAGATAACTCTAAAACACTACTCTCATCTATGGGGGAATAATGATCGAAGTATCGCTGATATGATAACAGGAAATATCAACATTAAATTCAGTAATAAATCAAAATCTAACTTTACAGGTAATCAATATATCTCTAACGAAATAATGAAAACTCCTCTTCAAAGCACCTCTATCAAAAATGATACCCACACTATATAAAAAACAAAATAACCTTCTTACTATCCTCCAAAAAGATATAAGAAGGTTATATCTTATTATATATCATTTAGAAACGATATATAACAATTACCTAATACCAATAGTGTATTTTGACTAGAACCTGTTGCTTTTCTACTTTATTCATGCTAAAATAAAAGCATGGAAGCGAAGAGCCGTTTTTAAAGACGGTGGCTCAGTTATTTAGTTAAATTATAACCATCTTAACCTGCCAAAAAGTTTAAAGATGGTTATTTTTTATTGTCTTTTTTTCAATGCTACAATTAATCATTTGTACAATTTCGTAAGCTGACAAAATCATTGCAATTAAATTATGTTTATGATAAAATAAAAACATAGAAGAGAGAGCCGTTTTAAAGACGGTGGCTCGTTAAATAGTTAAAAAACCATCTTATCTCGCCAAAGTATAAAGATGGTTATTTTTTATTGTCTTTTTTTAATGCTAGAATACATGCACTAACTACTGAAACAATCAAAAGATTTATTCTAATAATCGTCTGTATAATTTCGTAAGCTGACAAAATCATTGCAATTAAATTATGTTTATGATAAAATGAAATTATAAAAGAGAGAGCCGTTTTAAAGACGGTGGCTCGAATATGTAATTATTAAATAACTATCTTACCCTGTGCCAAAGTGTAAAGATGGTTATTTTTTATTGTCTTTTTTTAATGCTACAATACATGCACTAACTACTGAAACAATCAATAGATTTATTCCAATAATCGTCTGTACAATTTCGTAAGCTGACAACTTGCTACTCCTTTCATCCAGATTTAGTGTATGCGAGCATAGCACCATCCCCTTTCATATTGAAGTAGCCACCATCTTTATCGGAAGTTTTACACTCTCTAACTTCTCTCTCCAGTTTTGATTATATCAAATTAAACTATCATAATCAACTATTTATAAATACTAATATATCAACACTTTTTACTAAATAATTATACTTTTTATACCCTGCCATTTCCCCTGCCAATATAAAAAATAAAGTCGATACTTCCTATGATATCAACTACTCAGGATAGATTCTTCCCCTATTGAATGGGAATAGAGCAAAAAAATATAGAAATGGCTTTTAAATAAGTTTTTTTGAGCCTATTGAAATGAGAAAATGGGGCAAAATTGGGTAAAGTTTTAAAAAAAGAATAATCTTAATAATTGTTCAAAGTGGCTTTAAGAAATAGCTCTCGTCATATTGACGGGAGCTATTTCTTATAGTTTATGTTCAATTAAATCTTTGCAAAGAATTCTTACAGGAATGCTAATTCTATTTAATTCTTTTTTTGATTATGGTTTACTAGTAGAAAAAGTTGAAGGAATTTTTTTCGCCATGGAAATATTTACACCTTAAATAATAAGCGTATTTTAGAATAACCAATCTTATTATATCAATTTCATTTTCAGTTTTTTGGGAAATGTGTTGACTATAGAAAGATTCAACATCTTCATATTTACCAATAGTATTTAAATCTTCTGTTTTACATTTCATTTTTTCTTTTAAAACCGCGGCAACTCTATAATCAGTAAATTCCTTAAAGAACTCTTCCAGTTTTTTTTGCTTTTTGGTATTTCCTTTTGGGAAATTATTGCATATCATTGCATTTAAATGGCAAGTGCTCATATAAGTGACATCCATATTAGGAATATAAGCAGATATGCTTTTTATAATCAGTGTAATTCTCTTCTAAATCTTGTCTTAGTCTTTTTAACATCTCAAAGTCTTCAGACTCTTTAAATACTTCTCTGATTAATGTATTAAAAACATTTCCATGTAAAGTCAAATTGAAGGTCTTTTTTTGCTGAAAGATAAAGTTAAGTTCATTAGAGCATTCATTGCAGTATCGGATCTTTTTTTATCATTAAAAAGTTTTTTTGAATCTATATCAATAGGGCGTTTATGATTAAATTCTTGTTTTATTTCTGTTTTTTTGTAAACTTTTTCAACCTCATCAATGTATATTTTTTTATAGATTCGACTTGAAATTCACCTTTTTTTAAAAATATGTATAAAGTAAAGCTTTAATAATATTAGAATAATAAGTACTATTTACACTTTCTAATAAATTATCAATTTTTAATTTGTTTTAGATCTTGTACCAGTGATAATAATTTTTTTCATATTAAAGGAAATATCATCTTTATAATCTTTTCCATCTTTTCTGTAATAGATTATTTCTTTATTTTCTTCATTTTCGAATAGATTTTCACTTATGTTTATTTCAATCTTAAATAATCCCATGTTTATCTCCTCAATTGTTTAGATTTCTTAGGAAATGACAATTTCCAATCTTCAAACTCTTCGTCTGTAATTTCCCCGTTATAGTGTTTCTTTCTCATTTCATCCCATTCGACTAAAAAGTCGTTAAAATGTGGATTATGGGATAGAAGTGCAGTAAGTTCACCATTTCCTGCAAGAGGACGGAACTTCATTTCCTTTTCATAGTCAAAGATAATATGCATGATCTCAAAAATAGAATTTGGATCATGGTCGATTAAAGCAGATATATCACACTCAAGAGCATCTGCAATCTTTCTTAGTTGTTCTATATTTGGGGATCTATTTCCTAATTCGTAGTTACGAATTGCTGCATCAGTTAGTCCAGACATGATAGCAAGTTCTTTTTGTGTTAGTTTTCTGAACAAGCGAATTTGTTTTAATTTCTTACCAGAAATCATTTCAGGACACCTCTCTTTTTAAAATACTCTGTTATATTTTATCATATTTTATAATCGAACACAACAGAAGTGTTCTGTATATATTTTAAAGCACTACTGTAATAAAGCCTGATATTAAAGCAGAAAAATTATAATTAATATCTACAGAACGAAAATAAATTATTATAGCGGAACCATGCAGTTCATTTATGAACTGAAAAGAATGTAAGTTTTTTAAATCGACGCTCGTCCTACTTCAGCTATAGATATAAAACCTTACAATAAATCCGAAAGGAGGACAGTTATGCAAAAAGTATTCATGACAGCTAAAGAAGTACAAGATTTTCTGAAAGTTAGTAGAACAACTGCTTGTCAACTTATCAATGAGATGAAGCAAGAACTAATGAATCTTGGCTATCGTGTGCAACGTGGTAAGGTGAATAGACAATACTTCATGGAAAAATATTGTTATAGAAAAGAATGTAAATGATAAAGAACAAAAACAAAGATAAAACAAATTTGAAATAGTATTAAGAGAAAAAAATATAAATTATAAAAGAACAAGACCATATTCACCATGGCAAAATGGGAAAGTAGAAAGAAGCCATAGAGAAGATGGGGGACGATTTTACTCACAAGTATTTAAAACAGAAGAAGAAATGATAAAAAAACATAAAAGATACATAAATCGAGGTAATAATCTAGCAAGGAAAGTATTGGGATTTAAATCACCAAATCAAATAGCAAAAGGATACAAAGCGAAATAAAAAAGATAAAAGAATAAAGAAGAGTACTGGGCACTCTGAAAAAAGCTATTTCGCCGGCATTAAGGTATGTAACAAATTATAAAAATATATCAAGAGACGCTAACGCTACTACTCTTGACATATTTTAAATAATTTGTTTTAGGGAACTTGGGCCGACGAAAAACTTTTTAGTCAGAATGTTATTTATTATAGGTTCGTGTCACAAATGTTTGACAACCCTAGAGTTTATACAGTATGTAAGCTAACAAAACCATTGCAATTAAATACCATTTATGCTAAAATAAAAAATATAAAAGAGAGAGCCGTTTTAAAGACGGTGACCTTAGTTATTAAGTTATGAAATAACCATCTTAACCTGCCAAAGTTTAAAGATGGTTATTTTTTCATCATATAAGTAACAATAGCCACAACCAAAGTCAGGAATGCAATTACAAAAATCGCAAAATCTATCATTAGTTGGACAGCTTCGTACGTAGACATTCTCTACTCCTTTCATCCAGATTCTAGTGTATGCGAGCATAGCACCATCCCCTTTCATATTGAAGTAGCCACCATCTTTATTGGAAGTTTTATTAGAGCAAAAATTACAAAGCATAATTGAAGAATTAAAAAATAAAATGCTCGAAAATTACCTAAGTATAAGATATATAGAAAAAGATGATAATACTAAAGACTAAATAAATCAATAAAAAAACTAGGAGAAAATATATTATGAAAGAAATACTCCAATCTATAATACCTGTTATAACCGCTTTTTTTAGGCGCTTTCCTTACCTATTTAGCCCAAAAGCAAGTTAATAAATAAACAATTAACTTTAAATAAAGAACAAATAAAATTTTACAAAAAAAGTAGAGATTCATTAGGAAAGTTAAAAATCATTACATTTATCTATAATGATTATATTAACTGATTTAGATATCGACACTAGATCATTCAAAAAAATGAAATAGACCTGAAAAACATATGAATCAAGATGCAATTATGCAAGAGACACTTTAACAGATATAATTTCTGAAGCATTTAAATTATATACTCAACAACTTGATTTTTGAGATAGAGGGTTTATTGGATTTCTATCTAGAAATTGACGTTTTTTTATAACTCGTTCTTTATTCAAAGAACCTTGTACTATCGCTAAAAAAACGATAGTATATTTCCTACATATTATAGCTATGATCTCTCAATGAAGACAGCTGACGAACTACTATCTAGAATAGAAAAAAACAGCCGAAATAATAAATAATTAATTTGCAACCATTTTGCAACCAATAAAACAAACTTATAACTAATTTATTAATTTCAAAAAAACTTTAAATCCCATTAAACCAACTAAATACATTTATACCTTTCACCTTAATAGTTGAGTGGGAGTAGATTACAAATATAATTTGAATGGAGAATCTTAATTTAACTGCATTTTTAGTTGTTATAAATGTTGCAAATCTATTTAATTCAATTAGGTTCCCCACCAAAAATTATTGGCAGGGTCTTATTATTAAAATCTTTGATTTCTTACCTTATCTATGCTAAAATATAAATATAAAAAGAGAGAGCCGTTTTAAAGACGGTGGCTCTGGTTTAGTTATTATATAACCATCTTACCTTGCCAAAGTTTAAAGATGGTTATTTTTTATTGTCTTTTTTTAACGCTACAATACATGCACTGACTACTGAAACAATTAATAGATTTATTCCAATAATCGTCTGTACAATTTCGTAAGCTGACAACTTGCTACTCCTTTCATCCAGATTCTAGCGTATGCGAGCATAGCACCATCCCCTTTCATATTGAAGTAGCCACCATCTTTATCGGGGACTAATGCCCCCTAACTTCTCTCTCCAGTTTTGATTATATCAAATTAAACTATCATAATCAACTATTTATAAATACTAATATATCAACACTTTTTACTAAATAATTATACTTTTTATACCCTGCCATTTCCCCTACCAACATAAAAAATAAAGTCGATACTTCCTATGATACCAATCACTCCGGATAAATTCTTCCCCTATCGAGTGGAATAATGCGGTGTACATTTGAATTATTAGGAGTTTAACGACGACATAATTCTTAGGTACAGCATACGCAACAAGAACTTTAATCTTAACGAACAAAGTGAGGAAAAGATTATTAGTTCTAACTGCCCATATATTAAAAAATATAAATTAAAAACAAGATAAAACACTTTGGATTGTCTCCAAAGTGTCTCCAAAAAGACCCTATCAAAAATTATCGATGGGGTCTTTTTATTATTCTTACCTTATCTACACTAAAAATATAAATATAAAAAAATAGATAATCGAGAATAACACATTCAACAACAAATTTTATCAAAATAGCAACATTTCAATTCTTTGTGACTACTTGTATGATACTTATTAGCTATGTTATAATTAAATGAAATTATAATTTTAAGAGGAAAATAGTATGGATTTAATAATTAAAGAAATAATTGACAAGAATGAAAAAGAAATAATATCAAAAGAGGTCCTTTACGACCTTCCTGAATGGTTTGGTCTACCTGAAAGTACAGAAGAGTATATTAAAGATTCACAAGATAAACCGTTTTTGGCTTGCTATGCAGATAATGAAGTTGTAGGTTTTATCGTATTAAACGCAACAAGTAAGGATACTGCAGATATTTTTGTAATGGGTATAAAGAAAAAATTTCATAGAATGGGAATTGGAACAAAACTAAATACAGAATTCGAAAATATGGCAAAAAATCTTGGATATTCCTACTCACAGGTAAAAACTGTAAAAATGGGACACTACAAAGAGTATGATATTACTAATGAATTCTATATTGCAATGGGTTATAAAGAATTAGAATGTTTCCCTACCTTATGGGACGAATGGAATCCATGTCAAATATATATTAAATATTTAGGAGAATAATACTTCAATAATGTTTTTATTTATAAATAAAAATATTTTAGTATCTGAAAAGCTCGATGAGTAAAAAAATAAAAAGTAGTATATTCACCAAGAAACCTTGCTATAATTGACTTTTATAAATTATACATAGAATATTAACAAGTTTAACCCCACCAGAATTATTGGTGGGGGCTTTTTATTGAAATCTTTGATTTCTTTCTTCATACATGGTAAGATATGGGGGAAATAGCCGTTTGCACTGACTTTACTAATAATTTCTTAACTCACTACGTTCGTAGAAATTATAGTAGTCGTAGTATAAATTATTCGTAATATTTTTCTTCAGTCTTTGACTTTGAAAAATAAACGAGACGGTGGCTCGAATATTTTAGTATTAAATAACTATCTTACCCTATGCAAAAGTGTAAAGATGGTTATTTTTTATTGTCTTTTTTCAATGCTACAATACATGTACTAACTACTGAAACAATCAAAAGATTTATTCCAATAATCGTCCGTACAATTTCGTATGCTGACCAAAACTATTGCAATTAAATCCCACTTATGCTAAAATAAAAGCATAAAAGAGAGAGCCGTTTTAAAGACGGTGGCTCAGTTATTTAGTTAAATTATAACCATCTTAACCGTCCAAAGTTTAAAGATGGTTATTTTTTCATCATAAAAGTAACGATAGCAACAACTAAAGTTAAGAGTGCAATTACAAAAATCGCAAAATCTATCATTAGTTGAATAGCTTCGTACGTAGACATTCTCTACTCCTTTCATCCAGATTCTAGTGTATGCGAGCATAGCACCATCCCCTTTCATATTGAAGTAGCCACCATCTTTATCGGAAGTTTTACACTCCCTAACTTCTCTCTCCAGTTTTGATTATATCAGATTAAACTATCATAATCAACTATTTATAAATACTAATATATCAACACTTTTTACTAAATAATTATACTTTTTTTATACCCCTGCCATTTCCCCTGCCAATATAAAAAAATAAAGTCGATACTTCCTATGATACCAACCACTCAGGAGTGATTCTTCCTCTATTGAATGAAAATAGATTTTAAAAGTCAAAAATACTTGATATAGCTGACTTTTTATAAATTATACATAGAATATTAACAAGTTTAACCCCACCAAAAATTATTGGCGAGGTTTTCTCATATTCATAGCTTCAAATCAAAAATAATCTATATCTTCTACAAAAATTGTTTACAAAGATTTTTATTAGGAATATAATTAAGTGGAGTGTCATAATAGCCACTTATACAATCAACCTAAAAAAAGGAGAAACACTTTATATGAATAAAAAACTTATAGCTATACTATCTAGTATAATTGTTCTTTTATTGCTTGCCAGTGGTCTTTATTACTTCTTTGGTTCTAGTAACAGTTCTATCAAAGAAGAACATGCTAAATACCTAGCTCTAATAAACGATAGCCATGACTTCAAAGGAGGACTTGCAGGATTAGAAGCTTTAGATAATGATAAAGGTCAAGAATCTTTCAAAAATATTAAAACTGAAATAAAAATTGCTAAAGAATTAAAAAATGCTGATTCAAGTCTAGATAATAAAGACGTTGATGCTGCTAAAAAATCTTTAGAAAAAGTGGATTCACTTACTACTGATAACTCTTTTGATAAAGCTATCGAATGGTTAAAAGAAGATATTACTAACTACGAAAAAGCTCAAAAAGAAATAAAAGATGCTAAATCTGATGATATCAATTCAATACTTGATAAGTATAAATTCAAACATAGTGCTTTAAAAGCGAAACTGAGTGAAGGAAAGAACGAAACTAAATCCGAAAATAACAATTCTAACTCTAGCTCATCAATTTCTGATAATGAGAATATACCTAGAGTTGGATTACAACAAGCTCCTATTACATATGGTGAATTAAAACGAGGCGTATATAATAATGGAGGTTCAGAAACTGTAATTGGTAAACTTCTTTCTGAAGAACTAGGTGGCCCAGTAGCCAACTTCTCAAATGAACAAATAAGAGATGCCATTGCTAGATATAATCAAAAACACTCATCTCAAAATAGTGTATCTACTAGTGGAGATCCTCTAGAAACTTATTATTCTCAATGGGTTACTGCCATTAAGAGAGAACATCCAGAAGCAAGCTTTGTCAAGGATACTGATGGAAAGTATTATGTTGAGGGACTTACTAAAAATAGATTAGCTGTTATTTATGAAAATCCTCATTTAGTTCGACTAGTTAATGCTACAACTAACCTACATGTAGAATTTTAATACGAAGACTTCTCAATTATCATTTTTTTGATATTGGGAAGTTTTTTTCTAAGTTAAACTACTCCCTTCTTCTATTGACGTTACATTTCTATTATTCTATAATTAATTATTATGTAGAAAAATGAAAGGAGAATATTATGAAGAAAAAAATAATAAAACTATAATTTTAATTATTTCTGTAATCATTTCTATCGGTTTTTGTTTTTTCGGGTATAATCTTTATCAAAAGAAACAAGCTGAAGTTGCTTCAGCAGAGAAATTAACAGCACTACATGAACTAACAAAAACAATTTAATGATGAAAATGATAGAAATAAGCGTCTGGAGTTATTAAAAGATACTCTTGATGAACAATCAAAATATAATTTAAATTCAAATAAAGACTCAAAAGTTCAAGATGAATTTAAAAAAATAGTATAAATACAATGCGTACTTATTTCCACAATGACTATGATAATACTCTAAAGAAATATACTATTTCAGATATTAGCAGTACTTCTGATAACAATAAAAATTAATGATAGTAAGTCAAAATTAGATGAATTAACAAAAAAACAATAGAAAAAAAGAAAAAGACTATACTTTCGAGACAGAAAAAGAAGCACAAGAAAAACAAACTGAAATAGAAAAACTTGTGAAGAAATATGAAGAACGCGTAACCGAATTAGGTAAAAAAGAAAAAGATCTAGAAAAAAGAAAAGAAGATTCTTCATCAAATATTGGTGAAAAATTTGTAGAAATGACTTCTACTCATTATGAAAATGAGTACTTTATTGTAGATGTTCCAGAAAAATGGTCTGGAAAATGGTCGATTAGTAAAACTGTAGACACTAAAAATCTTGGAACACCTTCTCAACCTGCAATAACTTATGCTTTTAGTCGTGAGGGAGATAATCCTATGTTTGGTGGCGGTGGGCAAACTGTACATATATTTCCTAATGGGCTATCAAACAAGACAGACAACATTAAAGAATGGACTAAACTTGGTTCTAATATTTATGTTGGAGCTGGAGCTAGTAGCGGTTTCTTTAACGAAAAAAATGAATCGTACTATAAGGATGAAATGGCTAGAATCAAAGCCAAATAACTCAAATCACATCAATCAAAACTTTGGTTGAGGTCTCTTTTTATACAAAATTAAAAAGTAGTCCTTGAAACTTTCATGTTTCAAGGACTACTAATTTTATTATCTTAAACCTTTATCGTATGGAATACCAAGTGCTTCTGGAGTAGAAGTTTTCTTAGAAAATACGATAAGTGCAATAATTGTAGCTACGAATGGGAACATGTTCCAGAATGATACCGGGATTGGTAGGTCTGGTGCTAAGATAGAAACTTTCTCAGCGAATACTTTAGTTCCTCCGAAGAATAACGAAGCCAATGTGATTGTAATTGGGTTATATTTACCGAAGATTAATGCTGCTAACGCTAAGTATCCGAATCCGTATACTGTGATTGCTGCGTTGAATCCTTGTGAGAATGTAGTTGCAATGATAGCACCAGCTAATCCTGCTAAACATCCTGAAATAAATACCCCAATGTAACGATATTTAAATACGTTTAATCCAAGTGAATCACTGGCTTGTGGGTTTTCCCCTACAGAACGTAAACGTAATCCGAATGGACGTTTATATATTACATAGTATGTTACAATTACTAAAATTACAGCTATAAATACCGTTGGGTAAATAGTAAATTTACCAAATACTGTGTATCTTGGGAAACCACTTGCTAATAATAACTCATATGTACCATTAAAGTGGTTAACTAAGAATAATGCTATAGCTGGTGTAATTAAGTTAATCGCCGTACCTGAAATAACTTGGTCAGCTTTTAAATTAATACTGATATATGCGTGGATTAATGACATTAACCCACCAGCAAGTGTTGCAACAACTAAACAAATTACTAATTGGAATAACGTTGGAGATCCATCGAATACTGATAATGCTAATAGCGATGCAATGAATGATCCAAAGATTACGAAACCATCAAGGGCAATGTTAACAACCCCACTTTTTTCTGAATAGAAACCACCGATGGCAGCTATAAGAATTGGTGCAGTATATTGTAACATTGAGTCTAATAGTGATAATACTGTATCCATCTATTTATCTCCTTTCTGTTTCTTACTACTAAATAATTTATCAAGCAACTTGTTATCAAAGATAGCTTTAGCTGCAACGAATAATACGATTAATCCGATTAAAATATTCGCGATATCTTTTGGAATACCGATGAATGATAATTGTGGAGTTAATACTCCTAAGAATCCGAATAATAATGCTCCTAATAGTGATCCAACAGCTGTATTAGCTCCGATTAATGCAACCGCGATTCCCATGTATCCAAATCCTTGGAATGTTGAACCTGCAACTACTTGTCCTACAGGTCCCATATTATAAAGAGCACCACCTAAACCAGCGAAAGCTCCTGAAATAGCCATAGATAACACAGTGTTTCTATTTACTTTCATACCTACGAATTTTGATGCACTCGGGTTAAATCCTACAGAACGTAATTCATAACCAAATACTGTTTTTTCCATAACGATATAGAAAATAATAACACTAAAAATAGCTAAGAATAAATCAGTTCCTAAACGATAGTTGTTGAAAATACCTTCAACTAAACTATTTTGTAAATATCCTGTTCCATCAGCTGAAACGATAGGTTTAGAAATAATATCGTTAGTTCCTTTAATATATTTAGGTACAGCAAATTGTACGAAATATAAAGCTGTATAGTTTAACATGATTGTTACAACTACTTCACTAATATTGAATCTAGCTTTTAGGTAACCTGCAATAGCTGCCCAAAGACCACCTACTACAACACCAACTAGAATACTAGTAATTAATACTAAATAGAAGTTCATACCTTCCATTTTAATCGCAACAAGTCCAGCGAAAAAGACCACCCATAATGAATTGACCTTCTGCCCCAATGTTGAATAAACCTGTTCTAAATGCAAATGCAACAGATAATCCAGTACAAATAAGCGGAATTGTTGATACAAAAAAATTTCAGCTATACTGTTTGAGTCTGAAAAAAATATCTCCAATTACTCCAAACACATCTCCTGGTGCTGCCCCTATCGCTGAAATAAGAATTGCTCCAATAATAAATGAAGCTAATATCGGTAGCACCGCATTAGTTAAAACTTTCTTTAACATACGTTCTCCTCTCTACTTCTTAACCCCTGCCATAAGCAGACCAAGTTGTTCTTTTGTTACATTTTCATCATTATCCACTACATCGATAATGTTACCATTGTGAATAACCGCGATTCTATCAGATAACGTTAAGATTTCATCTAAGTCAAATGAAATTAATAATACACCATTACCTTTATCACGATAATTAATTAACATTTTATGAATACCGTTAATAGCTCCAACATCAAGACCACGTGTAGGTTGAGTTGTTACTAGTAATTTTGGATCTAATTCTAAAGCACGTCCAATAATAAGTTTTTGTTGGTTACCACCACTCATACTACGTGCAGAAATTTTTTCATCTCCAGCTTTACGAACATCATATTTCTCACAAATCTCTTTAGCAAATTTTGATATAATATTCTTTTTCAAGAATCCACGTTTAGCAAATTTTTCTGTATAATAATTTTCTAAAACTGAGTTTTCTTCAACACTGAAATCTAATACAAGACCATCTTTATGTCTATCTTCCGCAATAATTTCAAGTCCAAGCTCTTTACGTTTTGCTGTTGATAATGAATTAATCTCTTTTCCGTCAAAAATAATTTTTCCTTTTTGTTTCTTTAAGTAAAGCATTTAGTACTTCTACAAATTGTTGTTGACCATTCCCGTCAACTCCTGCAATACCAAGGATTTCACGTTCACGTACATTTAAGTTGAAGTCATGTAGAATATCTTTCTTCTCAGCAGTGTCAGCATAAACACCTGAAACTTCAAGAATATTTTTCTTACCGTCTCTTGAACGCTCATATTTAATTATTTCTAAGTCTTTACCAATCATAAGACTAGCTAGTTTTTCTTTTGTTGTTTCTGCTATTTCAACTGTTCCGTAGTATTCACCACGACGAATAATACTACAACGGTTTGCAACGGCCATAATTTCATTAAGTTTGTGAGTAATTAATAAAATAGTTTTTCCTTCCGCTTGAAGATTTTTAAGAATAGCTAAGAATTCTTTAATCTCAGCAGGAGTTAAAACTGCAGTAGGTTCATCAAAAATTAAAATGTTAGCATCTCTATATAACATTTTTAAAATTTCAACCCTTTGTTGCATCCCAACACTAATATCTCCAACTAATGCTTTAGGATCAACTTCCAAACCATATTTTTTAGATAAATCTTTAATTTTCACTGCAGCACTATCTAAATCAATTTTTCCACCTTTAACTTCTTCCATACCTAAAATAATATTTTCAGCAACTGTGAAGTTTTTAATAAGTTTGAAGTGCTGATGCACCATCCCTATTCCAAGTTGGTTAGCATGCTTAGGATCTTTAATATCAACTTCTTTACCATTCAATTTAATAACACCGGCTTCTTGATGGTACATACCAAAAAGAACCGACATCAACGTAGATTTCCCTGCACCATTTTCACCAAGTAAAGCATGAATTTCATTGTTCTTTACCTGAATAGTGATATCTTTATTTGCGTAGAAGTCGCCAAACTTTTTAGTTATGTTTAGCATTTCTATAGCGTACATATCTTTACCTCTCTTTTATAAATTCTTACATACTATATATTATAATATATTTTGACAAACTAGTATAGCTTTTTAATAGATTTTTTTCATATATTTACCATAATTTCAGTTATTATAAAATTATTAATTACCAAGGTGTATTCGTTTTATAGTTTTATGAAATAATACAAATTTTATAACTTGAAAAAAATAAGTTATAATATAAATTTTTTTAATACTATTTAAGAAATATAAAGATAATTTCATATATAAAAAAAGACCTAGCATTTGCTAGGTCTTTTTATATAAACTTCTTAAAATTAAAGTTCTCCGTCGATATTAGCTTTATCAGCTACACCAGCAGCATCAGCTGCAACTGTTGCTTTACCAGCTTTTAGATCTTCAACAACTGTTTTAATTTTAGCTTTGATATCATCGCTTAAGTTAGGGTTTTCTGCTGGAAGTCCAACACCATCTTCTTTAATAGTGAAGACTCTAGCTTTTCCACCTTCAAATTTTCCAGCTTTGATAGCGTCTAAGATGTTAGATACTGCAACGTCGATACGTTTAACAGCTGAAGTTAAGATAACTGATTTTTCAACATCTTTTCCGTCTTTATCTTTAGCTTTGAATACACCTTCAGAATATTGGTCTTTATCTACACCAACGATCCAGTGTTTAACTTCTCCACTTTCTTTAAGGTCTTTAGTTGCTCTTTCTTGAGCTTCTTTAATAGAACCACTTCCAGTACCACCAGCTGCTACGAAGATAACGTCAGCTCCAGCATCAAACATAGTTGCTGCTAAAGTTTTACCTTTGTTAGTGTCGTTGAATGAACCACTGTAGTTGTAAACAACTTTGATATCTTTTTTAGCTGCTTTAGCACCTTGAACGAATCCAACACCAAATTTAACTACTGCTGGGATTTTAGCTCCACCAATGTATCCAACTTTACCAGTTTTTTTGATTGTAAAGCTGCTGCATATCCTGCTAAGTATCCTGCTTCGTGTTCTGAGAATGTAACTGATTCTACGTTTTTGTTTTGAACTACACCATCGATGAAGATGAATTTTTTATCTGCAAATGAATCTGCAACTTTTGGTAATTCTTTTTCAAAGTAGAAACCAGCTAATGAAATTACGTCAGAAGCTTTTGCTGCATTTTGTAAGTTTGCTGCAATGTCACTTTGGTTTTTAGTTTCGATTGGGTTTAGTGCTTTTTCCACCATTTTTTTTCAGCCCAAGCTTTTTACTGTTTCAACGTTACTTTGGTTGAAACTTTTTATCTTTTGCTCCACCTTCGTCAGTTACAACACCGATTTTTTTAATCCAGAGTTGTTAGAAGATGAATTTCCGTTAGATGATTTAGAAGAACATCCAACAATAATTAATGCTGCTGATAAAACAACTGCTATTAACGAAAAATACCTTTTTTTCATAAATAAAAAAGTCTCCTTTATTTGTATATTGTTTATACCTAAATAATACCACATTATCTTTCAAACTTCAATGATTTATTAAAAAAATGTTAACATTTTTTTATAACGTTCGTTTTCTAACTATAAAAAAACCTATAAAAAGTAGTATTTATAGGAATTATCATATCTATTCTTCTATATTCATATAAGATTATTTTAGAATAATAAAAGCATTTCCAAAAACATTAAGAACGTTTACATTTTTTTGTACGAATTTTTATATCTAAGACTATTATTACACATTAATTATATTCTTTGGATAAAGACTTTATTTTATGGATATAATTGTATTTAATATTTTACGAACTTTAAAAATATAACACTCTAATCATTGGATAATAATGTATATTAATACTTGTTCTTAAGATAAAACAATTTATGTAAAACTACAGTTTTTAATAAATATTTAAAATCAACATTATCCAAAAATAGATTATATTCAACTATTGTTCTATTCCCTCTAGATACGATAATTTTACATACTTTACTTTAATAAATTGTCACATATAGATATCTCCTATATCTTATTTAGAAAAAATAGGAGTGTCTGAAATCAAAATCTCTATTCTTTAATTATAGTTCACCTTCTATATTAGTAACTGAACCTTTTGCTTTTAATTCATTTCCAGTAGCTACTACTTCGACTTTACCTGATTTTAGTTCTTCGATAGCACTAGCAACTTTTGTTTTAACTTCATCACTTAAGTTAGGATTTTCTTTTGGAATTCCTACACCATTTTCTTTAATACCAAAGACATGTTCACCTTTTTGTAAATTTACCTTCTTTGATTTCATTTAATATTTTAGTAACTGCTACTTCAATATTTTTAACAGCTGATGTTAGGACTGCAGATTTTTGATATTCTTTTCCGTCTTTATCTTTCCCTTTAAAAATACCTTCTTCGTATTGATCTTTATCTACTCCTACAACCCAGTGTTTAATCTCTCCACTCTTAGACATATCGATAATACCACGTTCTTTAGCTTCTGATATTACACCATTACCAGTATTACCTGCAGCAACGAAAATTACATCCGCACCTGAGTCATACATAGTAGCTGCTAATGTTTTACCTTTGTTTGTATCTGAAAAAGTTCCGCTATAATTATACATTACTTTAATATCACTTTTAGCTGCTTTAGCACCTTGTACAAACCCAATACCAAATCGCTCTACTGGTGGAATTTTAGTTCCTCCAATATATCCAACTTTTCCTGTTTTAGATTGTAAAGCTGCAATATATCCAGCTAAATAACCAGCTTCTTGTTCCTTAAAGATTAATGAAGCAATATTAGGCGCATCAACAAAAGTATCAACATACATGAATTTTTTATCTTTATATTGCTCAGCTACTTTTGGAATTTCTTTTTCAAATTCATAACCAGCTAAAGAAATAATATCAGACACTTTTGCCGCATTTTGTAAATTAGAAGTTAAATCTGATTGAGTTTTAGTTTCTAATACAACTGGATCTTTTGCCCCATTAGCTTTTGTCCAAGCTTGAATAGCTTCTACGTTAGCTTGGTTAAAACTCTTATCTTTTGCTCCACCTTCACCAGTTACGACACCAATTTTATATCCGCTCTTACCGTCAGATTTAGTGTCATTCTTAGCATTCTTTGAAGAACAACCAACAACAATTAATGATAATGCAACTAGAATTGCAAAAATAGTACGTAATTTTTTTCATAATACCCTCCTTAAAAAAATTTATGTACTAAGAACATAGTACCACTTTTTTTTAAATCGTTTACAAGATATTTTTTTACAGATAAATATAAAAATATAAATAACACGAAATATACTTCTAAAAAAATACTGCAATTCCTAATAATTTAGTACTTTCTATTTTTTTAAATTAGACTAGAATACTACTTTTTATTATATATAATCTATATAATTCATCCTATCAACTATTACTTTGTTCCAAAAATTAATCTCTAAAATTGTAAACGTTAATAATAAATAGGTTAGAAATTATATATTTTCTGAATTTTTTATGCTATAATATTTCTGATAAAGCATTTTCAGGAGGATTTATATTATGACATATTATGAAAATATTGTAGAAACTGCAAACTACATAAAGAAATATTTTGGGGAGCCTATCGACTATGCAGTGGTTTTAGGAAGTGGTATTACACTTGAACTTGAAGATCAACAAGAACTTGGTTATGAGGCTATTCCACTTTTCCCGGGAAATAAACACGCTAATCGAGTTAAAGGACATGCTAACAAACTAACTTTTTGGTAAAAATCTCTGGTAAAAAAACGTATTAGTATTAAACGGTCGCCTTCACTTTTATGAAGGATACAGCATGAAAGATGTTGCTTTTATGACATATGTTGTTAAATTTTTAGGAGTAAAAGGATTATTCATAACTAATGCATGTGGAGCTATTAACACAAACTTCACTGAAGGTGATATCGTGTGTCTTGACGACTTTATTTCACTAGTGAGTAAAAACCCTCTAATGGGAGAAAATGATCCACGTCTCAGGGTGAAAGATTCGTTGATATGACTACACCATTCGATCCATATCTAGTAGAAAACTTACACAATTCTGCTAAAAAACTAGATATTACTTTACATACAGGTGTTTATGGATTCTTCCAAGGCCCATACTTTGAAACACGTGCTGAAATTCGTGCATTCAAAACAATGGGATGTGATCTTGTAGGAATGTCTACAGTTCCAGAAGTAATCGCTGCAAACCATGCATCGCTTCCTGTAGCAGTTTTAGCTTGTGCTACTAATATGGCAACAGGAATACAAGAGAAAAAACACGACCACGAACACGTACTAAAAACTGCTCAAAAAATTAGTATAAACCTGAAAAATCTTTTAATTGAAACATTAGAAAACTTAAAATAGAAGGAGTAAAATTATGGAAAAAACTATTTTCGAAAAAATCATTGATGGAGAAATCCCAAGTTACAAAGTCTATGAAGATGAATATGTATACAGCTTTTTAGATGTATTCCCTATAACAAAAGGACATACATTAGTAATACCTAAAAAACATAGTAGAAATATATTCGACTGCGACCCAGAAACAGCAGCAAATATTGGACGAGTTCTTCCGAAAATCGCTAACGCAGTAAAAGAAGCATATGGTTGTGATGGAGTTAACATCTTCCAAAATAACGAAGAATACGCTGGTCAAAGTGTTTTCCACTTACACTTCCACATTGTACCAAGATACAAAGATAAAAATACAAACTTCGATAACTTAGAAGTTAAATGGCCACCACAAAAAGTTGAGCCTGCAGAATTTGAAGAAATTAGGAAAGCAATCGCTGATAGATTAGCATAAAACAAAAGATAGCTAGATAAAATTTTATTTACCTAGCTATCTTTCTTATTTTCCTTCTTTTGATGCAAATAAAGATACGATAGAATCTAAAGTTGTTTTTGGTTTTTCTTCAACGAACTCTTCTACTTCTTCTTTTACTTCTTCTGCTTTTTCAATTACAGGAGCTACCACTTCATGAATTTGTTCTACAGTCGGCTCAACTTTTTCTTCGTAGTGAGTTCCAACAACTTCTTTTACTTCTTCTACAACATTACTAGTACTTTCAAAAGTTGATTCAACAACTGGTGCAACTGTTTCTCCTACTTTTTCTACCACTGGTTCAGTCACTTCTTCTACCTTTTCCACTACAGGCTCTACCGCTTCTTGTACTTTTTCTACTACTGGTTCTACAACTTCTTGTGCTTTTTCCACTACCGGTTCCACAGCTTCTTTCACTTCTTCAACTTTTTCAGATGCTTCAGCCACTACTTCTTCTTTTACTTCTTCTGCTTTAGCACCTAATTCAACGAAGTTTTCCTCTACTTTCTCAACTTCTTCAGATGCTGTTAATTCTTCTAATTTTTCTTTAGCAACATCTTTTTCTTCTTGTACTTGAGCTTCTAACTCTTGAGTTTTTTTGTTAATAATAGCAGTTAATTTCTCAATACCATTTTTAGTATTTTCTTTTAATAATTCTTTGTGTTTTTCTAATTCTTTAGGATTTTTATAATAATAAGCTCCTAATGCACTCACCGCTCCTAATAAAGCACCCTTAAAAATTTTACCCATGTTTGAATTCCTCCTAATTTCTTATCAGTATTGATTTTATCAAAAAAATCAGATAATGTAAAGAATTTAAAGGTTTTTATTTTTGCAAATTTAGCTTTTTATTGTCATAAATAAGAGATATAGAAGCAATAATCAAATATTTTACTTGAATACCGCTTCTATCAATAATTATTTATTTTAAGTGTTTAACCCTTGCTACGATTTCTTTATGACGCCCTTTAATCATAGGTCTGGCTTGTGGATTCCCTAGGTATCCACATGTTCTTTTTACTACATCGCAACTTTTCGGATCTCTATTCCCACACTCAGGACATTTGAAACCTTTCTTAGTTGGTTCAAATTCTCCCTCATAACCACATTTATAGCAACGATCAATAGGTGTATTTGTTCCTAAGTAACCAACTTTATCGTATGCAAAATCCCAAACCGCTTCTAATGCTTTAGGATTTTGTTTTAGTACTGGGTATTCACAATAATGAATAAATCCACCACTAGCATAGTATGGATAGTCTTTTTCAAAATCTAACTTCTCAAAAGGAGTCGGATTCTTTCTAACATCGTAGTGATATGAATTTGTATAATATTCTTTATCCGTTATATTTTCTACGATACCGAACTTCTCAGTATCCATACGGCAGAATCTATCAGTTAAAGATTCACTAGGTGTTGAATAAATACTATACCAATAATCCCCTTCTTCAGTCCACTTATCAACACATTCTTTCATATAACGCATGATATCTAATGTAAATTCTTTCGCCTCAGGATTTTTCTCCCATTCTCCACCATAAAAAACACTCGCAACTTCATATAATCCAATATACCCTAATGATAATGTCGAACGTTTATTATCGAATAGTTGTTTAACCCTATCGTCAGCTTTAAGTCGTTTTCCAAATGCTCCATGCATATAAAGAATTGGTGCATTTTGGGGTTTCGCTTCACCACAACGTTTCGCTCTGTAATCTAACGCATCTTTACAAATAGCTAACCTTTCTTTAAAAATCTCCCAAAACTCCTCTTTATTCCCCTTAGATTCTAGTGCTATTCTAGGAAGATTTAAAGTCACTACACCCAGGTTCATACGACCACTTTCTACAAGCTCACCTTGTTCATTTCTCCATGCAGGTAAGAACGATCTACATCCCATAGGAGTTTTACAACTTCCTGTAATATTTGATATTGTATCATACATCAAAACATCTGGATACATTCTTTGAGTTGCACATGATAATGCAAGTTCTTTCACATCATAATTAGGATCCATTGGTTTTAAATTCAATCCGTCTTTAATAACAAAAATCAACTTAGGAAAAATTGCAGTTCTTTTTTCTTTTCCTAAACCATCAATTCTAACTTGTAAAATTGCTTTTTGTATCTCTTTTTCAAAATATCCCTCACCTAAACCAAAACCTAATGATGTAAATGGTGTTTGACCCTGTGATGAATATAAAGTGTTTATTTCATATTCTAAAGATTGCATTGCATCAAAAATATCTTTTTTTGTTTTTTTATCAGCAAAAGTTTTTTGTTTTTCCTCATCATCAATCCACTCTTGTGCCATTTTTAAATTCTTCTCATAATTTAATTTGGCAAAAGGAGCAAGGACCTCATCTATTCTGTCAGCACTACATCCACCATATTGACTTGAAGCAACATTAGCTATTATTTGTGCCATTTGAGCAGTTGCTGTTTGAATACTTTTAGGGCTATCTACATCTGCATTTCCTATTTTAAATCCTTTTGTCAGCATTTCTTTAAAATCGATTAAACAACAGTTTGTTAAAGGTTGATACGGAGAATAATCTAAGTCATGATAGTGAATATCTCCTTTTTGGTGAGCATTTGCCACATGCTTAGGTAACATTTTAAGCCCTATTGCTTTGGCTACTATACCACTCGTTAAATCCCTATGAGTATTAAACACCAAGCTATCTTTATTAGCATTTTCATTAACTACATTTTCATCACGATTAACTAGTTTCAATAGCTACATTAATATCTAAGCTGCGTTCACGTTCAATATCACGCATACTTCTATATCCAACATACTCTTCGTAAATCGCCTCTTCACCAAGTGTAAGTAGCGTATGCTCTACTATATTTTGTAACTCATAGATTTTAATATTATCTTTGAATCTATTTCCTATTTCTATAATGACATTATCTACAATCCCATCAATATTAACACTATGATTTTTTCCAAATACAGAATGAACAGCCTTTTCTATGGCTTTATAAATTTTTTCAGCATCAAACCTAACTATTCTTCCATCTCTCTTGATTACTAATAAATTTTTTGTTAAATTATCCACCTTTGCTTTTGTGTATGAATACAAATTACTACTACGCATGTTATCCCCCATTTCTCTTTTTAAATTTCAATTTATAAAAAAACATTATAATACTATCTTATCTTAAAAAATATCTACTGTCTACAACGAATATTTCCCGGAAATCGAAAAACCCTATTACATAGCCTTTGAGAGAATTTGTGAATTTTTTTGGCTTTGCTGTTTCCTTTCTATAAAGTTAAAAATACCATCATATCAACGATTATAGAGGGTTACATATACTTCTGTATTAAGATTCTTCATTTTTTTATTTATGATACAGTTTCTTCAATCTTTACTTAATAACAATTAAAAAAATGATATTTAAAAAAAGTTCTCTTATGACCAAGAAATTTATTTTTTTATCACTTAAACTATATTTTTAATAATGTAATTTATGATAAAATTGTATCAAAGAACAAAGCGAGATAAATATATGAAAAAAACACAAATTGAAAAAAATTAACAGATCAGTTATTTTCTATGGAAAATAACAACTCATTATTAATAAATGAATTAGAACCATATGTAGAATTATTCATGCACTATGAGTGTGCAATGCTTGAAATAGAAACCAAACTTAATGTATTCGATAAAGAGTTTTCTCTTCACGGAGAGAGCAACCCTATTGAATCAGTAACTACTAGATTAAAAACTCCAGTTAGTTTAATGAACAAACTAAAAACGACTGAACCTACCTTTTTGATATTGATACTATAAAAAAACAATATTTACGATGTCGCAGGAGTACGTGTAATATGCTCATTTAAAAATGATGTTTATAAGTTAGTAGATGCTCTTAAACAACAAGATGACTTAACGGTAATTGCTGAGAAAGATTATATAAAAAATTATAAGGATAATGGTTATAGAAGCTATCACCTTATTGTAAAAGTTCCTATTTTCTTATCTGATAAAGTTGAACATGTTGCTGTTGAAGTTCAATTTAGAACTATAGCAATGGATTTTTGGGCGAGTTTAGAACATAAACTTAGATACAAGAAAAATCTAAGCGAAGAAAAAGAAAAGGAAATTGAACGTCGCCTATTACTTTGTGCTGAAATAAGTGCCAAGTTAGACAATCAAATGCAAAAAGTTAAAGAAATTATTGAAGACGATTCACAATTTCTATAAAATAAAAGAACCTCTAATATTAGGTAACGACCTTATATTTGAGGTTTATTTAATTGATGCAAACTACTTTTCTACGCTGTGCTTCATCGAATAACTAAAGTAAATTACTAATCCAACTAAAATCCAACATCCGAATATTATCCATGTAAATAATTGAATTCCATATAATAATACAATAAATAATAAAATAGAAATTATAGGTAAGTATGGCATTCCTGACATAGTAAAACCACGCTTGGCATTAGGGTACTGTTTTCTTATTACAATTGTTGAATAACTAACCAATGTAAATGCTAATATCCAAGAGAGATTAGCTAAATCTGCTAACTGTCCTAATGGTAAAAAACCTGTTAGTAATGCCATTAATATTCCTACACCTATTGTCGCTGAACCTGGTACTCCATTTTTGTTTAATTCCGTTAATTTTTTAGGTAATAATCCGTCTCTACTCATTGTAAATAAGATTCTAATTGAAGCGAACATAGTAGCTAAGGGTCCTGCTAATAAGCCTATTACAGCTCCTAGTGAGATTATCCCCGCAATCTTATCTTGTCCTACTGCTTCTAGAACATAAGCCAGAGCATCACCTTTTCCTAATTGTGAGTAAGGTACCATTCCTGTTAAAACAAGACATACAATAATATAGAACGCCGTACAAATTAGCAATGTAATTATAATAGCTCTTGGTAGAGACTTCTGAGGATTTATAGTTTCTTCAGCTGAAGTTGATATTGTATCAAATCCAAGATATGCGAAGAAAACTGTCGTAGCTCCTACCATAATCCCTGATAAACCTTGAGGAGCGAAGTTATTTGTCCAATTATTAGGTTTCACATAAAATACTCCAACTAACACAAATAAAACTATTACAGCAATCTTAATAACTACCATAAAATTATTGACAAACTTACTACTACTTGTTCCTTTAAACAATACAATCATTATTAGTAAAACTACAGAAATCGCAAAAAGGTTTCCATAGCCACCCTCTGAAGGCAAACTAGTAAGTTCTCTAGGTATTTTTACTCCAAAGCCTTCTAATAAATTTTTAAAATAACTAGACCAGCCGTTTGCAATCGCAGCACCAGCAATGATATAACTTCCTCCAAGAAGCCAACCCATTGAATGGGCAACAATTTCACCTAATGTCATGTAACTATAGGTATAAACACTTCCACTAGATGGTATCGCCGACGATAACTCGGCATAACATAAAGCTGTTAATCCACAAGCTAAACCAGCAATTAAGAATGAAAAAATTACCGATGGACCCGCTTTAGATGATGCTTCACCCGTTAGAACAAGAATACCGGAACCAATTACAGAACCTACTCCTAAGAGAATTAAATCCATAGTTCTCATAGTTGGTTTTAAAGTTTTTTTACTACTTTCTCCGATGATTCTCTCTAATGTTTTTTTTCTAAAAATTCTCATCAATCTCCCCTCCCATTATTCATTCAAATTACTTTTTCATCTCTTCCTTAAATTCATACTTCAATAAACTAAAGAGTAGGAATAACCCTCCCAATATTAAAGAAACTAGAACATCGTGAACTTATAATTATTCCATTGCTAAATTACTTCACATAATTCTCTAGAGAGTTAGTAATACTCTATTTTAGTATCAATAAACTATCCAAAAACTATATTTGCTGATATTATAATTATATAACAACTCTAATTTCTCTAATTAACATCATTTAAAAAGTTATTCCCACTTAAATTAATATTTAACTTATATTATCTTCCTATTTTTTTAATGTTTAATTAATAATAATTTTACCCATTTTTTTATATTAAGAAATATATCCTGCATCTTTTTAGAATTTCTTTTGCATTTGGTTTCTTAGAAGAATTTACTAGAACTATTGGTCCTGTGCATCCCATTCCACTTTCTGCATAGATGCCTTGTTTCCATAATAATTTCGTAGCATCTTCAAGATCCAATATGTCTACTCCTGATATTTGTGAAGTTACTACTTCTTTCTCAGGTACTTTTACTTCCTCAGAATTTGATCCTTCTTTTTTAACTTTTAATTTTGAAATTAGTTCCCCTAATTTGGCATTATTTGCTTTTTCATATTCTAGTTTAGCTATTTCATTAACTTTACCTTTAGCTATTTCATAAGCATATTTAAGCGCATTAGCTACAACTGGTGAGCCTGATGCTCTCGACAAGATTAATATTCTTCTATCATAATCTTCACCAACACCTGGACCATAACCATAGCCACTAGCCTCATAATCTCCACCTGTATTAAATGCTGAAAATACCTTCATAAACAAGTTCCCAGTCAATGAATCAACAACCATAACGTCTGGTGTAGCCATTAATAAATCGTTACCTCTCATTACTGATCCACCATCTGCTCTTTGTGATGTTGCAAATTCAAAATTGTACCCATTACCTTTAAGGTCTAATAATATTTTTTCAACTTGTCTTGCACCTTCTACATTTGCAATTCCTACTGTAGGATTTTCTATTCCTAGTGATTTCGCAGTTGCAATACCGTATAATGTATTTCTCACCATAGCTTCTACTCTATTAGTAGCAGAAGTCCCTGTAGTGGTCGCAAGAAGCATTTCGCGCCCTCTAGCAGGCGTAATAACCCTACCAACTGTAGAAACTCCAATAGGGAAGTTATAGTGCATTGTAACACAAGATGCTATTTCCCCTTTATCTAATAGATCTTCCATAATTTTGTGAGCTTCTTCTTCATCTTTTGCTTCATATGATTCGAAGTCCTTATGACCCTCACCTATTAAAACTATATCGAATATAGGATTTTTAGCTAATATCGCACCTTGAACTAAATTTTCAAATCCATGTTCACTACCTAAAGTTGTTAAACCAACTTTTAATTTTTTGCCAAAGTTTCCTGTTTCTATAGCATTAGCTACTTCTAGCAATACTTCTGATATAATTTTTTTACTCATAGTATCACCCCTATTCTTCTAACATTTCTTGGGAAATTTTTCTCATTGATTCTGCTATAATTTTTCTTATTTCATCTTTAGAAATTCCTGTAGCTTCTCCTTCTACAGCTCCATTATTTCTTTCAATTACAATAGATACTCCATCGAATAAGTTAGTCATTCTACCTAAGAATAAACTTCCTTTACCTACTATCATAGCACGATTTTTATCTCCTTTTGTAAGATCATCAATTAAGAATCCTACATATGGTACACCTGAAGGAATATGTCCTTGAGTTGGAGCCCATCCAGGTAATCCTTTAGCTTCGATAAATGATTTTAATTCTTTTTTCTCAATGTCTCCACGCATCGCTGCTAAAGCTGCAATCATTTTGTAGTTAGCTTCGGGAACATTTCCTGCTCCTGCAGACTTAGTAATATCTGGGTTTTGCATTTCTACAGAAAATACATCAACATCTGTAATTTTCAAGTTAGCTTTATCTAATGGATTAGCAACTAAAGCTCCCATTACAGCTTGTGGTGAAGATCCTGTTCCTACATTATGTTTTCCTACTAGGTCAGTTCTTATTATTGGATTTACTCCATCATTTTCACCGATAAGAACAGCGAATCCACCTAGTACATCTTCAAGAACTGGTAAACCTTTTTTAACATGATCTTTACCATTCATTCCAAGTTTTGCACTAGCTCCACCAGCAACTACTAAAACATTTTTATAAACACCAGATTTCACTAACGCTGAGGTATTTATTAAAGCATGAGTTGGGGCTGCACAGAAACCTCTAAGGTCAGAACCAGTAGCATTAACCAATCCTACAACCTCAGCTATAGATTTTGCGAAGTTACCACCACCACGTTGGTTAATATCTCCACACGCTTCTTCAGAACATTCAACTACATAATCAATATCTTCTGGGTTTATTTTGTAACTACGAAGTAATTCTAAAGCAGAAATAACTCCAGAAGCCTTAACTACTAGATTTTCAAATATAACATGAGCATTCAAGTTCACATCGACGTCATGAGCTTTTTTAACATAACCAACTACTTTCCCTTCGTGAACCAATGCTTCAAAATCATCTTCTTTATCGTTTATATCAGTTCCTTCTAATTTATCGAATAAAGGAGCTAGCTCTTTGAAGTTTTCCTCTATTTTTGGACGAACACTGGCTACAAACTCTTCTGATAGTTTTACTAAATCAAAAGCATCACAGATTTTCATCAAAGCTAAAAATTCATCTTGAGGAACAATTTGTCCAAATTTCCCGTGACGTTGACCTTGCTCGTCTTTGATATCATACCAAGGCATTGGACAAGCTTTTAGCTCATCAGGAGTTTTATTTCCTATATATACTTGATTAGGTAAGTAGTTAACTACTTCTTCATATGAACGAATATGATTTGACACTTCTTTTAAAAACTCAGAATCTGGATTCGTTACTCTTTCTATCGAGCAAGTAGATCCATTTCTTACTATCATATCTGGTGTGTGAACAAGAATGTATCCTGCTCCCTTAAATACTGGATAATTCATAGCTATTGTGTGCTGAGGATAAGATACCTACCCTCAGCTCCCCTTTCTTTATTTTTTATTCGAATACTGTTTGACTATCTACTTCAACAGTTAAAGCATGTAATGCTTTTTCTACAAGACCTCTTCTTAGTTTTTTCTCTTCATTCGCGTCTAGTTTAGGATTTCCTAATGGGTGAGGAATTGCTATAGTAGGTACGATTCTGTTCGCTCCTACTGTTAGAGAAATCGGTACTACTGTACACATGTGAACCACAGGTATACCCGCTCTCTCTATTTCTTTTACCATCGTTGCACCGCAACGAGTACAAGTACCTCAAGTAGAAGTTAAGATTACAGCATCTACTCCATCAGCTACTAATTTTTGAACGTATTCTTTTGCAAATCCTACTGCACTGGCAACGGCTGTACCATTACCTACAGTTGTATAGAATTTTTCATGTAAACTTCCAATTTTACCTTCTCTAACGAAATCTCTCATCACGTCAACCGGTAATACTCTGTCCGAATCTTCGTTAGCATATACTGGATCATATCCACCATGCGCTGTTTCATGTGTTTCAGCAGTTAAGTCATTGAATCCTTCTAATGAGTATTCTCCATATTTAGAAGCTGAAGATGATTCAATGTGATCTGGATTGCCTTTTGGCACTATTCCTCCAGAAGTTACTAAGGCGATTTTTGCTTTAGTTAAATCTTTAACCGCTGGATTTGGTTCTACTCTATCGAAGTTAGGCATAGGATATTCTGTTTCGAACTCTTCACCTTTAATTTTCTTAACAAGCATTTCAACAGCACGTTCAGAACCACGTTTTTCACTAAAGAAGTTTACACGAACTCCTCTTTCGTGGTATCCTTCTTCTTTTGGAGATAAGATTTCCTCACCTTTAGCTAATTTTGCTGCGAATTTAGCTAATTTCGGTAAAGCTTTTCTCATACCTGCAGCACTATCAGATGTTTCAAGAATATAAACTTCTTTTCTAAACATATCTGTGCCAGGGTTTTCTACATACATAGCTGTTACTGCTGGAATATGAAGTTCATCTTGAACAGCTTTAGTAATAGTTCCTGCTGCAACTCCATAACGTCCTGCATTAAAAGCAGGTCCTGCGATAAATAATTGAGAATCGCATCCTTTAATCATATCGATAAGTTCTACTTGAACTTTTTCTAAATTTTCATTGAAGTAGCTATCTCCACAAACTACTGTAGCTACTACTTCGAATTCCTCTCCCAACTTCCCTTGTAACTGAACACTAATTGGTGGTAATTCAGTTCTTAATTCTGGTGCAATGTGGGCTTTTTCTTCTCCACCTACTCCGGCGAAGAATTGGTTTATATAATGTACTACTCTTATTTTTAGACATTTTTTTATTTCCCCTATATTGTTATTTAGACAACAAACTACTCTCCACGAATATCTTTCATTTCGCTTGCGATTTCATCTACATCTAATACCATTTCCATCATTCCTACTTGATCTTCATAGATTGCTTCATCTATTTGTGATTTAATTTCTTCTTCTACAATGTGATATACAGCTAGATTTAGTTCTACTCCAGCAAGTGGTCCTGCAGAATGTTGGATCTCCCACTGTTACAGTTTCAGCTGCTAGACCAGCAGCTTCGGCTTCTGCAGCACCTAGTAAAAACCACAACGTTTTTCGTTACCAAATTTTTTTCGGCAGCTTCTTTAATACGTTTTTTTGGTTTTTCTAAGTCCATAGCCCCTGCAGCCGTTCAGACAAAACACTCAGTAGATGAAAATACTACTTCTAATCCCTCAATTGGTTTTACACATTCTTCGATTGCTAATCCTGGAATCCCATCACGGTCCCCAATGATAACTACTTTTTTATTAATAAGATTTACCATTATCTTATTCCTCCTTGTTTAAATCTATAACATTTATTATTTTATTTAATTAGAAAGTTTTGGCACTTAAATAACCAAATCCTGTTTCGTTAGTAGCACCTGTAATAGCTTGGATTTCTACTTCGATAGTTCCATCTTCTCTTAATGAATCTTGATTACCACCAGCAATTACGTTTACTACATCGATGTGTCCTATAATTTTATCTAGTTTTGGTAATACTACTACTTGGTTAGCATTTCCACCTGTAACTACAGCATTAGCAGCTACATCAGCATCAGCTAAACTTTGGCTTGCTCCATCGCGTCCTGCATATTCATCTGTTACGATAACAGTTTTAACTTGTTCCGCTTCAATTTTTTTACAGTTCATGATTAAGTCAGTATCTGGATTACCGAATCCTTCTTGAGATACGATTACCGCATCTAAGTTTAAATAACGGCAAAGTTTTGCAGTCCAGTTAGATGAACGTTCTTTATCCATTAAATAAACATTTTCATTAGTAATTATTACACCTAAGAAGTTAATTTCTTTACCATGTTTTTTGTATAGGTCTTCAATAACTCCATTGTTTAAGTGTACATAAGTTGGGTTTTTATCACATGCTGATACACAGTTACCACTTACGATAGCACCATCCATAATTTCTGTTGGATATAGAATAGTTGGTACTATTTGTTTTGCATCAACACCGTATACATAAGTATCATGTAATAATCCTTGAGTTTGAAGCATGTATACATATCCTACTTTTGGAAGATCAGGATATTCAGCAATTTGTTCTAATAGCGGTTTTGTTTCATACACTTCTACTTCTTCAGGCTCTAATGTACGAGCTAATTCTGCAATATATCTTGCAGCTTTAAATCCGATATAACGAACTGCTTTTTCATGTTCGTGTTGCTTAATTCCTTCTTTTGGTTCAGCGATAACGATTAAGTTATTTGTTTTTGAAAACGGAGTATATTCTGCTCCAACACCTGTCATATCGATGATCCCTTCTTGGAATCCTACTATTTTACCAGTAGTTACAACAGCCATACCTTTAAGGGCGATAGTGCGTCCTTCTCCTACAGTATCTACTTTTGAAAGTATACCAGGGAATATTCCACCACGTCCTTCAACTTTTACACGAGGTTCAATTACATCCTTAACCGGAGTGATACGAACACTTTCACCAGGACGAGCAATTTCTAAATCAACAGATTCAATTGCATCATCCTCAAAAACAGCTTTTATAAGCTCTTCTTTATTTACATATAATACATTTGCCTCAATTTTTGACTCTGCAGCAAACTGTATATCTTTAATATGAATCTTTCCTAATTCAAGACGCATACCTAATACCTCCCTTTGAGTTAATTTTAATAATATTTTTTTAATCATAGCTTCAATATTAGGAATAGTTGCATCGTCTTTAGTTACTTCTTCGACTTTGCTACCATCTTTATATATCGCTAATGTTGGTAACCCTAAAACTTTTTTTGTTTAATAGCAAGTCTTCTTGCTTTTGTTGTATCTAGAGATGTAAATTTGATTTTATCTCCATATGTTTCTACCAATTTGTGTACATCAGGCATAAGAGCTTTACATGGTTCACTAACCTTGGCTCCAGAAGTCTACAAACACATATCCTTCTGCTTCCAATACTTCTTGTTCAAAGTTTTTCTTTATTAAGTTCTAACATTTTCTTTTTTTCTCCTTTTTGTTATTTTATTTTTAAATTTTATTCAAATTTCTCAGCAATATATTTTTCAGCGCGAATCGCTGCTACAGCTCCATCTGATACCGCAGTAACTACTTGACGGATATCTTTAACACGGCAATCACCAGCTACAAATACACCATCTACATTTGTTTTAGTGTCTTCTCCTGCTTTAATATAGCCATCTTCTGTCATTTCAACTTTTCCTTCAAATAGTTTTGTTTGAGGAATATATCCGATAAAGAAGAATAATCCCATTGTTCCATCCTCTTCGTCAGCTTCAATTACATATTCTTCACCAGTTATTAAATTTTTCAATCTAATAGCTTCTAAGATTCCATCTCCGATTGCTTCTGTAACAACAGTATTTCCCAAAATTTCAATTTTCGGATTATTTTTGGCTTTTTCTGCAGTTACTTTTTCACAACGAACATTTTCTCTACGGTATACAATAGTTACTTTACGAGCAAATTTAGTTAAGAATAAAGCTTCTTCCACAGCACTATTAGCTCCACCAACTACATAAACATCAAGCCCTTCGAAAAAGTCACCATCGCAAGTTGCACAGTAAGAAATACCTTTACTTTCTAACTCTTTAATTCCTGGCGCATCTAATTTTCTTGGAGACGCTCCTGTTGCAATAATTACTGTTTTAGCAGTATAATCACCACTCACACATGTAACTACTTTTTCATCTCCCTCAAGTTCAACATTAAGAACTTCATCTTGTTTTATTTCAGCTCCGAAACTCTTAGCCTGCTCAACCATTCTTGCTGTTACACGAGGCCCTGTTGGATCTTCTACCGCTCCAGGATAGTTTTCAATTAAGTGCGTAATCGCAGCTTGTCCCCCATTTTTAGATTTTTCAAGAACCAAGGTACTTAACTTCGCACGTGAAGCATACAAAGCGGCAGATAAACCAGCTGGTCCTGAACCTATAATAATTACATCATAATGTCTACTCATAATTATTCTCCTTTAATTATTTTTTTATAAAAATTCTATTTATCGCGTTTATTATTAAATCATGATCAATGACACTAAAAATCATCTTTTTACTCTATCAGTCCACTGAGGCACTTCTCTATTATTTCTAAATTTTTTAAATGTTAATATCGCATCTGAGATTAAATTAACCGACGTTATATCTAAAGAATTATTTTCTTTTATGACAATCGTTCTATAAATTGTTTCATTTGGTTTCACACTACCATAAAGAGGATGTGTTACTATCTCCCAGTTTTCATGAACATAGTCTCTTATCTTTCTTAAGATATCTATATAACTCATATCTAAATACTCAATTTCTATATCTTTTAAGTTTTCCTCAATAAATTTTTGGATTGTTAGTTATTAGTTTCATGTTACTCCTCCTAAAAAAATAAAAAAACAGAAAGAAAGTTAGCTTTCTCCCTGTTGTACTACTTCAGAGTTCTGTCCTAGTGCAGTCTTTTTACCTGAGAATTTCATCAATACTTGCCAAATATCAACTTGTACCTTCGGTGACTAATGTCCTCTCCTACACTATTCTTACAGTATATTTCCTTATATTTATATTTTTATACTATTTCATAAATAAATTAAAAACGTTTTCTTAAGTGTTATAGTTGGTTCTATAAAATATCTTAGCATAAAAAAATTTACATAAAAATATAATTAATTTTTTTAAGAAAATGCATTTTTTTAGCTTTTTATATTTTAAAAATATAAAAAAATATATTTATTTTTTTGATATCCTATTTTTTTATAAAGTTAATGAATTATAATGTTGCAATTGTAGTATATATAATTTGTCTAAATATACGTTAAAATATATAAATATGAAAAATAATTTGAATATTTTTTTCCAAACCACTGAAAAATTTCCATTGAAAAAAATATTGTTATTTTCGTTATACTTAATTTACTACAAAAATAGCAGAGAAAGTTTATAAAGGAGGAATAACATGAATAATACTCAAAAAAAGTTTAGTAGCAATACTCATATGTTACTTTTTCATGGGGCCTTTTTTTCCAATTTATTTTTAAATTACTAAAAAAAGTATAGGAGCCTATGAGGTTCTAGCAATGCGTATTCTATGCTCATTTATTTTTATGATTTTAGTAGTAGGTGTTGCTAAAAATAAGAAAACTATTTTTGAAGAAATAAAAAAAATATGGGGAAATAAAAAAAGTTTTCTCCTTCTTGTTCTAGCTTCATTTTTAATAACAGGAAACTGGCTGACATATATAATAGCGGTAAACACTAATCATGTACTAGAAGCAAGCTTCGGATACTACTTAAATCCTATAGTTACGATTATTTTAGCTGTAGTATTTTTAAAAGAAAAACTGACTCGTACACAAACTATAGCTTGCCTCTTTGTTGGAGGTTCCCTATTATATTTATTTATATCTTTAGGATCACTACCATGGATATCTATCATGCTTGCATTTACATTTGGACTTTATAGTTTATGTAAAAAGAAAATTGTACTTAGTCCAAAGGCTAGTCTATTAATTGAAACTGCAATAGTATCTCCAATAGCATTAGTATATATGGGGTACTTATCTTCAAACAATTCGATCACATTCCATACTTTTGGAACAGATACACTAATTTATCTATTATTATCTGGTGTCATTACCGCAGTACCTCTAATGTTATTTGCTAAAGGAGCAACAGCTATACCTCTATACATTCTTGGTATCTTACAATATTTACCACCTACAATGCAATTTTTCATAGGAATTTTTGTTTACGGAGAAGAATTAAGTATTCAAAAATTAATATCATTCTCTATAATTTGGGTGGCTGTCGCTGTATTTTGTTACTCAGCAATAATATCGATGAAAAAACAAAATTTAGTTAGTGAAAGTCATAAAAAATAAAAATTTCTGAAACACAAAAAGCGAAGTTTGATTTCTCAAACCTCGCTTTTTACTATCTTCTACGCTGCTTTTTTAAGCCCTTTTCGTAACATATCGAATCCTGTAATTACTACTACTACGATAATTAGCCATAATAAGCTATTTAAAGATAGAGATGTAATGAATTGGTATCCCACGATTACCCCAAGAATACCCCCTATAGCTAATCCTATAGTACCTTTTCTTGGATATAATCCTTCTTTAATAAACTTAGGAGAACCAATAGCCATAAGTGCCGCACAAGATCCCATCATGATAGGGAATGCTGCTTTTGGATCCATTCCTAATAATGAAACCATAGCTAAACATGGTGCATATAATCCTACACCAGCCATCATTAATGCTCCAAAGATGAAGTTACCTACAACACCTACAACAAGCGCAATACCAGTTAAATGTAATGCAGTATTATTAGCTCCAAGTAACGCTAACCATCCCATTTTACTAGCAAACATTAATCCTGCAGTAATAAGTAACGCAAATCCCATGACAATTTGAATTTTTTTCTCCGGTAATTTAGTTACAATACGTCCACCGATAAGTGCACCTACAACAGCTGAAATAATCATTGATAGTAAAGTAACTGCATCTACTTTTACTGATTGAATAAATAGGAATGCCTCGATTAATACTGGAATAGTGTGTCCGATATTTAGCGTCCCTGGTAAGAATCTATCATTTTTAATAAATCCTGTTACTTTTGCTAATAATGTAGTTGGTGCAAAGCTACCAATACCTAATGTATCCATAAAGTCTGTAACAAAACCAATTACAAATCCAACGATTGGATTAGAATCTTCGCCTACTTCACCTTTATTTTTAATAATATCTAACGCCCACATCACTACAAAATATAGTGCTGACAGCCCTAGTAATGTTAATAATATCGTTACTAAGTTCATATAATTTTCTCTCCTATCCTAATAAGAATCCGTATGTAAGTGAATCGTCTGGATCATAAACATAGTTGCTGAATCCTAAAATGTAACCAGAACCTGTAATTTCAGGGATAATAGCATCGAAGTCTGCTAATTTACGTTCTTCAACGATTCTACCTTTGAATAATGTACCTAAAATACTTTCGTAAACAAAAGGTTCACCTGGTTTTAATTCACCTTTTGCATATAATGTAGCCAATTTAGCTGAAGTACCAGTTCCACAAGGTGAACGGTCAATGTTTCCATCACCAAATACTACAACATTTTTGAATGTAGCTTCTGGGTGAGATGGTTTATCATAAATTTCAACTAAGTCCACAGTTTTAATGTGAGCTAATGTTGGGTGTTGAATTTCAATATTCGCATTAATTGCATCACGAATTTTTAATCCAGCTTCTTTTAATTTAGAAGCATTTTTAGGTGTAACTTCTAAACCAAGTTGATCTGCTGAAATAATACAGAAGAAACTTCCACCAAATGAAATATCAAATTTAACGTGTCCTACTCCTTCTACGTCAAGTTCAACATCACGTTTATATAAGAATGACTCAACATTTTTGAATGAAACTTCTTTTACTTTAGCTCCATTATCTTTTAATTTAGCAGTTGCATAAATTAATCCAGCAGGTGTTTCTACAACAACTTCTTTTTCAGTAGCACCTTCTTCAACATCTACCATTCCAGTTTCTACAGCTGCAGTAACTGCTGCGATAGTGTTGTGTCCACACATATTTAAGTAACCACCAGTATCCATGAATACTAATCCAAAATCAGCTTCTTCTTTTGTTGGTGGTAATAAGAATGCTCCAAACATATCTTGGTGTCCACGTGGTTCAAACATTACTGATTTTCTTACATCATCAAGGTGTTCGATAAAGTATTGTTTTTTCTCTACCATATCTTTACCAGGAATTTTTGGAATTCCTGCTGTAACTAAACGAGCAGCTTCCCCTGCTGTATGTGTATCTATAACTGAAATCATTTTATTTAGTTTCATAATAATTCACTCCTTAATTATTGCCTTTGTTGTTATTTGTTATTTGCATCTTGTCTCATTTTAAGTTTTAATAATGCTAACGCCTTTCTGGCATCAGTATAATCAACATTATTTTGACAAACTATTTCTGTTTCTACACCTTCTTCAGACTTATTAAAATCTAAAACGAATTTCGTGTATTGATTTTCAACTACAAATTTATGTTTACCCATAAATTTTAGTCCTACGATAGAAATACCACGCTCTCCTATTTCAAACATAGTATTAGCATAATCAACATCACTATTTCCCCAACCATCCGCTGAGATAATAGCTCCATCTGTTCTCATTGCTTCTAACCATGTTGCAGCTCGCCATCCTACTAAATGTTTTAAGCGGTTATCCTGTGGCGTTCCTACTACAATTACTCCCTGGAAGTCAATATCAGGATCTTCTGCTAATACATCTAATAATGGATCTCTAAAGTGGTGTAAGCTTGTTTCTTTTGTAGATGGTCCGATACCCATAATAACACCTCTTTCTATACCATTGCTCTTATCGCACCATCGCGATATTCATTAGCTGTAAGTAACACCGGCATATTGTTCATATCTATAATAGAAATACCTTTATCTATTCCACTAGGTTCTATCGGGAATAACTGATTATCATACATCATCCCTTGTCCTGCAACTTCTTTAACTAAAGCTACTTTAGGTTTTCCAGGATTTTTTGGATTATAAAATTCGTGAACTTCATCTGCATCACGTCCGCTAAGAACTTTCATAACTTCTCTTATATTTGTAAATATACATCTGATAATTCAAAGATAGAAAAGGCTAAAGCTCTATCGAATTCTATTTCTGGTTTAATAATAACATCAATATGTATTAAATAATCATTATCTGCAGGTGATCCCGCTTTATTTAGCACAAGTTGCTCTTGTAAAATACCTTCAGATGATCCAAATTCATGCATTTGTTTCCCTTCTGTATTAGCACCTGTTAAAAGCATATATACACCAGTTAAAGTATGAGTTATACCTTCACCTAGTCTTCCTAAGACTTTTGTAGAAATTGGTACTACATCCATTATAGTATTAACATAAAAAAATTATGTTCTCGAGGTTTTATTATTTTTTTACCTCTACACTTTCAAATATTTTTTTATCATACTCTATTTCAGTTGGAATAATAAGTTCATTATTCTCAATTTTTACTTTTTTCCCTAAAGCAACATTTTTCATGTGAAATGCTTTTATTTGCAATCTCTCTTTTGTCATAACTATCAATCCCTTACTATTTTATTTACTGTAGTAATACAGTGTGTAAGTTGTTTACTAGTACAGATATTTTGTTAAAAAAGAAGAGGGACATCCGTCCCTCTTCTGATATTTCTCCTACACGTGAGCAATATACTCAAATGGAAGAGGAACTATTTTACCTGAACTTGGTATTTTAATTAGTTGCTCTAATGTTGCTTCTAGAATTTGTATTTGTTGCTCAACATTGTTTGGTTCTCCAGCGTTAGCACCCATTGGTACAAGTGGTGCAACAGCTCTTGGAGTACCGTTTTGACGCACTACTGGAGGTAGTGCTGCTATTAAGATTGTTGGAATACCTGCTTCCTCAATTGCTCTCTGCACGATCACGGCAGTTCTATGACAAGTACCTCAACCAGCAGTTAAAATAACTGCATCAACATTTTCTTCTTTTAATTTTCTAGCAATTTCTGGTCCTGTAGAGTTTGTGAAAGCCTCTTGGTCTCCACCACCACCCATGAATCCATAGTGGTATTCTGCTACGCTTCCAATAACACCAGCTTTTGCAAGTTCGTGTAATCTGTCGATTGGGAACATACAGTTGATGTCTTTGTTAGCATCAGCGTTATCATATCCACCGTGCGATACCATAAGATCTGTACTGTGAGCAGTATCTGGAATTTCACGGAATGTAGTATCCCCTGCTAAGTTAAATCTTTTATCTGTTTTTAAGTGAACTCCTGCTGCTGTAGCTAATGCTACTTTCATATCTTTTAACTCTTTAGTTACTGGAGCCCAAACTGGTTTTGGTGTAATAGGTACAAAAATTTCTGATTGTAGACCTTCAAATATCGTTAATGACATTCTAATTTCTCCTTCCTACTATTCTTCATTTAGTCTGTTTTTTACTTCTTCTTGTAATTTTTTTGTGTTTAATATTGCATTTACATAATGTTCGTCAGGTTCTTCGCTAATAACTTCTGGATAACTTAGTAAAAATGCTACCTCTTGACCGATTTTTACTGGATAATCAGAAATTAACATTCTCATAGGAATTTTAAATTGCCCTAAACGTCCTTTAATGTCTATCGTAACGCTGGCGTCGTTATGATCAACTATAATCCCTTCGAACACTCTTTCTGTAGATGCATATTTTAATTTTTCAATCATAACTTATTTCCTATCCTCTTTAAAAATTAATCTTCTTTTTCGTAGATTTCTTGACGTTTTTTAGATTTTGGTAATACTTGTTCGTTATCAAGTAATTCTACTTTTTGTCCTGTAGTTTTTTCAATAACTTCTACGTTATTTAATTTAACGTTAGGATTCCATTTTCTTTCAGCTTTTTTAATTGTTCCGCCACCCATTTGTGTTTTAAGCATTGCTAAAGCACGGATAGCATCTTCTTTACATAATGTATTGTTTGAAAGAATTTCGTTTTCAATACCTTGTTTAGATTTGTTGTTATCAACCATAGCTGTCATGTATTCATTACCTACTACAAGAGCACCTTGTACTGCTGAGTAAGTCATACCAACTACTGATACTCCACGTTTACCGATTTCTTCAATGTGAGAAGCGAAGTCGATATGGTTGTTACCAAATCCTTCAGTTGTTACGATAGCACCATCGATATCCATTGCTTCGATAGTCATACCTACACGTTTAGATACATAGAATTTTTCTGAGTTAGCTTGAGGTGATCCAACTAATAATACCCCTACTAAGTCAATTTCTTCATCAGCCATTGCTTCAAGTACTAATGGTTCACGGTAGTAGTGACGAGAAGTTTCTTTAGAAGCTGGTCCAATACAAGTTAATGCGTGGATACCACCGTCTAAGATTTCTGTTGGTGCAAGCATTACTGGTAGGTTACCAAGGTCAACGTTTGGTTTAGCACCAAGTGTACCAACTGGTTCTACTGGTAAGATTAAGTTATCGTGCATAGCACCTTGTCCCATGATTTCTTTAACGATTAATACTTTTTTGTTTCCTGGGTGACGATATTGTTCAATATTGATGTTTCCAACTACTAGGCTTTCATCGTCTAATTCTTTAAGAGCTTTACGAATTTCTTCTGTAATGTGGTCGAATGCTTTGTGAGCTGCTAATGGTCCTGGACGTTCCATGTTAGCTCCTGCTTTAATTGTAACTTGACCTTTAATGAAGATTTCACCTTTATCTGGAGCTCCTGGACGACCCCACATAATGTTACGTTCTAATTCACCTTCAGAAGAACCAAATTCCCCGATTTGAACTCCGTTAGCATCAGTTCCTGTAAGAACCATTACTACACCTTTAAGTTCACGAGTAGTACCATGTCCGATTTCTCCTTCTTCTTTAACAGCGATTGGTTGAACGTCCATGATTGTTTCACTGTAAGTATCGTATTTATCAGGAGTGATAATTTCTAATTTAACACTTTCTACTAAAGCTTCTGATTCAGCGGCTTCTTTACATAAATCTTCTGCTGTTCTTAAAACTAAAGTAGTTCCTTTAATTTCTGTTTTTTCACCAAATTCTACTTTATCAATTTTGTAGTGTTTAGTGTGTAGAGAACGGATAAATTTAGGTTCTCCTTCGTGTTTTTCTTCCACTTTAGCTGCTACTGCTTCTACTTTTGCTGCTTCAACAGCTTTAGCTTCCACTGCTTGAACTGGAGCTTGTGCTACTGGAGCTGCTTGTCCACCTATAGCTGCTAATGGAATTTCAAGGTTAATGTTTTCACCTTTTCCGATTTGTAGTTTTAATACTCCCGCTGGAGCTTGTACTTGAGCTACCGGCGTAACCGGAGCAACAGGCGCAACTGGTGCGCTAACTTCAGCTACTGGAGCCTCTACTACTTCTTCTTTTTCTTCTGCTTTTTCTTCTCCACCTTGTACGGCATCAATGATACCTGGTGTAATAGGTATTAGAGCGTCTGTTGTTTTTAATAATTTAGCTCCTAATACTTGTCCGATTGTTAATGCATCGTCTGGGAATGATAATAATCCTGAATCCACTAGATCATCGAATAATCCTGGATCTTCTAAGTTTTCTGGACTAATTACGATACCTTCCTCAGCTCTGCAACAAAATACCGCTTTATCATTTAAGTGCTCTTTTGCAGTTTCTACTGTAATTGACATTACTTCTAACCTCCAACTAATTATTTATTATTATGTAATTCTAAGCTTTTATAGCTTCTGTATAAATGATGGTCAGTGGCACGAAGCACATGATCGGTACTATGATAAACTTTTACTCCTAACCTAGGAGCTACACCTGTCACGGTGTTAGTTCAATCTTGACAAGTACCAGTGATAACTGCTTTCGCACCATCTTTTTTCATTTTCAATACTTTTTCCGCTTGTCCTGGACAAATACCAGGTAATTCACAACGTAATCTTCCATTTTTATCAGGTTTCATACGTTTACACATTTGAACAGATACTACTTCTGCACCCATTCCATCAGCTATTTGTCTCAAACGTTCTTCTTGCGCTCCACATTCGCAAATAAGTATTCCTACTTTTTCTTTTTCTTGTGGATATGGCATAGCTACAAGTAACCCACCTGTTGTTTTGTTGATTGGGTCTGTTTCTAATGCAGGTCGTCCTGTAAATGGACCACCACGCACTATTTCTCCGTGTGGATTAATATAACCACCAGCTTTATCTATAAATACGCTTATTGGTAATCCAATTGGGACGTCTAAGAAAACGCCTGGATTTTGGACACGACCACCAACAGTAATATCTTTATCAATAAGTGGTTTATCTTCTTCAATTGCTTCTACTATACGTTTGATAGTTTCCACATTTGAAATAATTGCATTTGCTTCTAGTGGCAATTGACCTGGTTTTAAGATTACTCCAAGTGTTTCTCTTACGATAACTCTTTCATCACCAGCAGGATACATATTAGGCAAAATTTTAATACTAATATTAGGTTCATCTTTACATGCTTTTCCTAATGCTAGTAGTGCTTTACGATATTTTGTTTTAATAGCAATGTATCCTTCTTTTGCACCAGTTAATTCGACTATGTATTTTAAACCTCTAACTAAAACTTCTGGATGTTCTTCCATGAATTTTACGTTATGACCTAAGATTGGTTCACATTCTGCTGCATTGGCAATAACATATCCTCCAGGAATTTGTGCAGATAACTTAATTCCAGTTGGGAATCCAGCTCCACCAACTCCAACGATACCAGCATCTTTAATTTTTTGAAGTTTATCATCAGTTTTCTCTAATCTAACATAGTCATCAGTTTGTTCTTTATCCAATTTAACAACAATTTCCATATCGTTAATTTCTTCTACTACACCTGATAAACTAGTGTGAATATTTGCCCCTAACCCATTGGGAGTTGCAACTAGTTGACCACGTTTAACATGATCACCAACATTTACAATTGGTTGACAAGGACCACCAACGTGTTGTTTAAGTGGGATATTGATTTTTTTCAACATTAAACTCTAACATTCCATTTTTTTCCTCCTTTCTTTAAAAATTTGTTTACAAGCAGTAGTTCCTAACTTCTACTACACTTATTGTATAACAGTCGGTAACTTTTTGTAAAGTTTTATTTTATTAAAAAAATCAATATATATTTAAATTTTTTTTATATAAATATTACGTTTTTCATACAGAATGTTAGTAAGAAAGGATTTTTCATTCTAATTTTTTTTAGACTTTTTTTATTTATTCAATTTATGTATAATTGAAAAACAGTTATCAATTTACATAATCTCATAAATTATAACAATGTATACATTTACATATGCAACAACATTTAATTAATTATATAAAAAAATATCTATTAATTATAGTTATACCTATTATATCTATACACTAAAAAAACCTATAAAAATAAGACTTTCAAACACTTTTTTTACATACTTTAAATAAACACATGTTATACTTCCAATTTGAAATTTATATATACATCTGTATTATAGAAGATGTATATATAAATTTATTTTCTAATTATAAAAAAATACCAATTCCGTAGTAGTTATATTTTTTTTCTCTAACTTTCGAAATCGATACATTATTTTATAATATTCTCCAAGATTTATATTCTATTTTTTTCTAATATATTACTATCATTCAATATTTCCTGTTTTAATTTTTAGAAGAAGTGGTGATGCATTAGTAATATTTAATTCACTTATATCCATCCAGTAAATACCGGCAGAATCATTTTTCTCATTGCCTAAAAATGTTTATATCTCTTTTGACTGATAAGTTTCTATCTCTACATCATAAAAGACCATCATATGATGGGAGTGACTCAAAAATCGTGATTTTCGAAGAAATCGATTTTGTCAAGTCACCCCCGCAAAGTTTATTAGATATCTAAAAAGCTTTCACAAGGCGAATTTAGATATCAATAAACCACTGCGTCTATGAGTTCTCATATGAACTTTGTTAAGTTTTAGGTCTTTTGGATAAGCTTCTTCCTCTTCTACAAATACATCATAAACTCTGCAATTATCATAAGAACTCACTTTATATCCTGTTTCTTCTAGAAATTCTCTAACTAAAGTTTCCGCAAATCCCTCACTAGTATTTTGACTACCTCCTGGTAAATCGAATCTATTCTTATACGGTCCCCTTACCTTTTTTATACACAATACTTTATTTTCTTTTAAACAAACACCATAGCTACCTAAATAATCAATAACCATATTATCTCCTAAAATATAATAAAAATGATACAAATCTTGTTTAAATCTGCATCATTTCTTGTTTATTATTCTAATTCTGCTAATTTTTGTTTTAGATAAGGTACTAACTCATCTTTAAGATCACTCTTAAGGGCAAAGTCAATTGTTGTCTTAACAAATCCAATTGTTTCACCTACATCGTAACGTTTACCTTGGAAATCATACGCATAAACATTTTCTTCTTCATTTAACATTTGGATAGCATCAGTTAATTGAACCTCTCCACCAACACCTACTTGTTTCTTAGCTAAGTGTTTAAAAATTCCTGGGTTAAGAACATATCTTCCCATAATCGCTTGGTTAGATGGTGCTGTTCCTGGAGCTGGTTTTTCTACAAATGTCTCAACTTCGTATAAATGACCATCTTGTCCTTTAGGCGCAATAACACCATATCTATGTGTTTGATCTTCTGGTACAGTTTGCACTCCGATTACAGAACATCCAGTTTCTTCAGCTTTATCAATAAGTTGTTTAATTGCTGGATATTCATCGTTAATTACTACGTCATCTCCAAGTAATACAGCAAACGGCTCGTCACCTATGAAGCTTTGTGCGGTTAAAATCGCATCTCCTAAACCAGCCATTTCTTTTTGACGTACATAGTGAATATTCGCTAACTGAGTTGGATATTTCACCTTTTCCAACATCGCTAACTTCCCTTTATTCTCTAATTCTACCTCTAGTTCAACATTTCTATCAAAATGGTCTTCAATAGCTCTTTTTTGTTTTCCTGTAACAATAATTATGTCTTCAATTCCAGCTTTTACCGCTTCTTCCACTATGTATTGAATAGTAGGAGTATCGATAATTGGTAGCATTTCTTTTGGTAATGCTTTGTCGCAGGTAGGAATCTTGTCCCATATCCTGCTGCTGGAATAATCGCTTTTCTTACTTTCTTCATGTATTCACCTATATTCTTTTCTTAAAAATTTTACAAACTAATAATAACATATTTTTTTGTTTTGGCAAATTTTTTTCTTTGTTTTTCAAACTATAAACATAACATTTTTTTTATTTCAACCTCTTTTTAATATCACTAATTTGAATACTGATATTATGTTAATTCTGAATAAATACACCAAAAATAACATTTAATTTCGAACATTTTACAAACAAATATTGATTAAGACTTGGAATAAACTACTCTATTCCAAGTCCTAATTATTTTATCGTGTATTCAAGGCTTGCACCACTACACTCGTTGTATTTTCTTTGCCATTTCTATAATAAGTTACCGTAACAGTATCACCTATTTTTGTTTTTTCAAATAGATATTTTCTAACTGCAGCAACATCTTTAACATCTTCTCCATTTAATTTTGTGATAATATCATATTTTTCTATTCCTGCTTGTGCTGCTGGAGTACCATTTTCAACGTATCGAACAACTACCCCTTGTTTTCCTTCAAAGTTTAATTGTGATTTCAATGTATCGCTATCAACTGTATTTACTGATACTAACTGCACACCTAAAGCTGGACGAATTACTTTACCAGATTGTTCCAACTGTTCAGTAATTAATTTCACCTCATTAGATGGTATTCCAAAACCTATTCCTTCGGCACTTACATTCGCTGTTGCTTTTGCTATTTTCGATTCATTTATTCCGATAAGTTTACCTTCATTATTAATCAGTGCTCCACCAGAGTTACCCGGATTAATAGCAGCATCAGTCTGAATTACCGTTTGGTTCCAGTCATTTTTACCATCACCATCAACATCCATAGGAATTTGTCTATTTACAGCAGATACTATCCCTTTTGTAACAGTATTAGATAAGTTAACATCAAGAGGAGATCCGATAGCAAAAGCCGTTTCTCCTACTGCTATTTTATCACTATCAGCAAAATCCATTGTAGTCGTCACATTATCTCCACTAATTTTCAATACAGCTAAATCTGTCCATACATCAGTTCCAACAACCTCTGCATTAACATTAGTTCCATCACTTAAAATTACCGATAGTTTTTTAGCTCCATTTACCACGTGATTGTTAGTTACAACGTAAGCAGTATTTCCTGATTTTTTATAAATAACACCACTTCCACTAGATGCTGGTTTTAACTCTCCAGAATCACTAGAATCACTTCCAGATTGTCTAGAATTCCCTCCTAAGATTGACTCAAGATTATTGTTAGAGTTACTTTGATAGTTTACAATTGAAACTACAGCGTCCTTCGCTTTTGAAATTGCATTTACTGTAATTTGTTGACTATCTTTATCTTCTTTCGTAGCAGTTACTGAAGAATTCAATGCTTTCCCAGTTCCCATTACAGCCTGCGCTCCAAATACGCTAGTAGCCCCAAGAACAAACGCAGAAAAAACAGTTAAAAATAATTTGCCGTAATTATTTTTTTGTTGTACAGTTACCGATTCATTATTCATACCTTGTAAATCTTCAAAATTATTATACTGAGAATTATCTACATTATCATAATCTTGATAACCTTGATAATTATTTTTGTTCATTATAGTTTTCTTGATTATTAAAAATCTTGTAAATTTCTATTATTTTTGGTTGTTATTTCTATTTTTCCATGAAAAATCCTCCTTTTTGATTTCTATCTTTCGTTGTATTTCAAAAACTTATTATAAAAAAATCTTTAATCTACATTTTCTATAGTTTTATCATACCAACATCAACTTAAACAAAGTTTAAAGAAAACTTTAAATGTAATTAATATTTTTTTTACACCTACTATTTTCTCTCAGCCTTAAATTAAACAGTCTATAGGTTTTACTAAACACTGATTATATACAATAAATCTCAAATGACAATTAAGACTTCTCACATAGTTCCTTGTTTATAATTTATCTTAATGTTATAATTCTATATATAAATTATATGAAAAAAATAAGAAGGATGCAACATTTGTTGCTTGGAAAGAGAGATATATGAAAAACTAAAAGATATATTACATTAGCTAGCATACTTGCTCTAATTTTTTTACTTTTCTATACACATTTAATATAAACTTTGATCTTAATAAACAGTTAAACCTTGCTAATTTAGCAATTATACTAGTTGTTTTAATTTTTATGGTTATTATCTGGTTATATATTATTAATTAAAGATATTTTTTTACTATTACAGAAAATGAACGAAATGGAATCACCTTAGTCTTGGTATTATTAGCGATTATATTCTTCTACTATAATCCATTCCCGAATCCAGAAAGCTTTTTTTATTACTATACCTAGAGTTATATATTTTATTCTAACAATAATAATATTTCTCCTACTTATTATTGCTTTTTTTGGAAAGAAAAATCTAACACCTCTAATATCAGCAATTTTTTTATTCCATTTAGTGTTCAAAGTTACTTAGTAAATATTAAAGGAATCACACAATATACAAGCTACACTCTTTATGTTATAATTTTTCTTTATAGCTATAGCTTACACATTAAATTACTTTAGAGGAAAAATAAAAATTAGAGTTGCAAATTTAGTGCACAAAAATAAATTCATTAAATACAAAACAAAAAAATCTTCAAACATACAAGACAAAAATATGTTTGAAGATTATTTTTTTATACTAATACTATATATTTTTTACAAATATCCGCGAAGAAACTTTGAACATCACCTGCTTTTAACATAGCTTCTTGTTCTTCATCTACAATATAGTTCTCACTAGCTTCCATAACCGCAAGAAGTCTCTTGAATGTGTCTGCAAATAAAGCTTCATCCTCATTTAACAGATAATTAAAGTTTTGTTCAGCAAAAAATGGAACGAACACTTCTCTAAAGGCACCTTGACGTATTCTACCAATAAGTTTTTCTCCACTAGCAGTAACGAATAAATCACCTTGTTTCTCTACAAATTCCTTCGCTTTTATATGACTAGAAAAAATTTGGAATCCTTCCGCCTCTTTATACTCTCTAAAAACTGGAATTTTCAATCCTCGTTCTTCATAGAGAGCTCTATCTATTATTACGAAAACCTCTTCTAAATCCCAAAATTCTTTCGCTATATAATAAAATGCTACACGCCATCTACTATCACTTTTCGGTAATCTCTTAAATGTAGCTATTTGTTCAACTAATTTAATGTCTTTTTCCAATATTGTTTCCTCTATTCTATATGAATTTAATCTATTTGAATTATCGTTCCGATACGTTTTGGAGTAGCATTGTCTAATCTATATGAGAAGAATTTATCATTATCTCTAACCGTACAGAAATCAATAATTTTGATGTTATCTTCTAGTATACCACATTTTCTCAACAATTCTTTATTCAATTGCCATAAATCTAAATAATATTTACCATCATTCTCTTTATAATAATTCGGCACTTCTAAAGCAACGAATTTCTCTATAAGATCATAAGAAACTTCATAGTTATCAACACTAACTGACGGCCCTATAATAGTCTTAATGTCTTCTACCTTACAATTATATTTGGCTGTCATGATATTTACCATTTCCCCGGCAATATTTCCATATGTTCCTCGCCATCCTGCATGAGCTAAAGCAGCAACACTTTTCTTTTTATCATAGAAAACAACAGGTACACAGTCAGCAGTGAAAATCAATAATGGTGTCGCAGCCAAATTAGTAATTAGACCATCAGCCTCCTTCCCATTGTCAGTAATATCAGCTTCCGATTCGACAATACGAACATCAGCACCGTGAACTTGTGTATTGAACACTATATTGCTATAATTAAATCCATATTCATCAGAGAATCTTTTCATATCCTCACTATTTTTCGCATCAACATTTCTATTAGTAAATGCTATTTTTATATTTTCATCATTAATTAGATAACCATCAACTGTTTCGCGCATGGGACCTCCTTTTTAAATACTCTTTATACATACATCATTTCAAAATCAGAATAGATTTATTTTAATTTTTTTCAATTCCTGTAATGCTTTTTTTGATTATTTTTTTTATTAAGATATTTTTGTTGCTCTATTGCAATTTCATTTAATTTTTTTGTAATCTAATTTCAGGCGATACCCCTGATTTTAACATATCAGCATTTAATATTTGTAAATTGTTCATTATCATTAACTGCTCAATAGTGGAATTATCCCTTAAATTCCCTTCTTTTTCTGGATATTTATTTTTAAATTCTTTTGCAGTCATTCCGTATAAAGCCATATTTAAAAATATCAGCTTCACTTGCATACTTATGTCTTATTTGTGTAGTAGTAAGTGTAGGTGTTATTAAGTTATTTTTTATTGCATCTGTATGAATAGTATAGTTTAATTTTGAAATATATCTATTAGTTTGCCATTCTAATTTATTTTTATATGATTCTTCCTGTTTTAATCTTTGATAATCTTGGATAATATATAATTTAAACTCTGGAGAAATCCAAGAAGCGAATTCAAACGCAATGTCCGAGTGCGCGTAAGTCCCTCCATATCTACCTGCTGTTGACTTAATTCCCACTGCATTTGTTGTTTCTATCCATTTTTGAGGAGTTAAAACAAAACTATTAGACCCCGCTTCATTTTTAACCGTGTCGAATTCGACACGGTTAAAATTGCTATTATTCATTTGTTCCCAAACCCCCAAAAACTCTATTGTTGATTTATTTCTTAGCCAATTTTGTATGATATATCTTGGATTTTCCGAGTCTTTATATTTTGCAATGTCAGTTAAGCTGATATAATCAGTATCTGAAGTTAGTAATGCTATTTCATTACCATTAGCTTTAATTTTCACCATTTTATAGACCTTCCTTTATATTTAATTATACCTTTCTAATATTTAATATTTTTCTTATCGGATGAAGCTTACAATATAATTATACTCTCCAATTATCCGTTTTTTTAAAAATCAATTCTTCTCTCAACTAATTATACTATATCTATTTTTAAAAATTTAAATAAATAATAGTCCATATCCCACTAGCTAAACTTCGATTCTACCAAACTAAATAGGAATCTGAAAAATATCTATCTTTCAGACTCCTACTTAACATTTATCTTATTCTTCTACTAAATCTAAGTAAACTTTTTTACTAAATGTTGTTGAATTTAGCACAGTACGGATTGCGTTAATTACTGTACCTTTTTTCCCTATTATACGCCCACAATCTTCTGGGTGAACTGTTAAAATGTAGTGTTCACGTGCATTTTTAACGAATTTTTCGATTTTAATTTCGTCTTTATGCTCAACAATTTCACTAACAATACTATAAATTAATTCTTCCATGTGTCTCTCCTTATTTAGCTACGATATTAACTAATCTTCCAGGAACAACGATTACTTTCATAACTTGTTTTCCTTCGATTAATTCTTTTACTTCTTCATTAGCTAGAACGATTTGCTCTAATTCAGCCGGTGTTAAATCTTTCTTAACGTCTAATTTAGCCTTAACTTTACCCATAAGTTGAACTACGATTTCTACAGTATCACTTACAAGTTTGCTTTCATCGAATGTTGGCCATGGTACATATGAAATTGACTCAGTATTACCGTAGATTTCCCACATTTCTTCAGCAAGGTGAGGTGCAAATGGAGCAAGAAGTTGGATAAATCCTAACGCATATTTACGAGGAATGTATTCAGCTTTGTAACAATCATTTACAAATACCATAAGTTGAGAAATAGCTGTATTAAATCCAAGAATTTCGATATCTTCAGATACTTTCTTAACAGTGTAGTTATAGCTTACTTCTAATTCTGCATTATCTTTATCTTGGACTTTATCATTTACTTTTCCAGTTTCTTCATCTACGAATAGGCGATATACTCTATCTAAGAAACGACGTGATCCATCAAGTCCATTTTCACTCCACGCGATAGACGCATCTAATGGCCCCATGAACATTTCATAAACACGTAATGTATCAGCACCGTGAGATACGATAATATCATCAGGGTTAACTACATTACCTTTAGATTTAGACATTTTTTCTGGACGACCATCTTTACCTTCAGCAAGAATCATACCTTGGTTGAATAGTTTTTGGAATGGTTCACGACTTGGTACTAAACCTAAATCGTAAAGCACTTTGTGCCAGAAACGAGCATATAATAAGTGAAGAACTGCGTGTTCTGCCCCACCGATATAAACATCTACAGGTAACCAGTATTTTAATTTCTCTGGATCAGCAAACATTTCATCATTGTGTGGGTCAATGTAACGTAAGTAGTACCAACAAGAACCAGCCCATTGTGGCATTGTGTTAGTTTCACGTTTACCTTTTTTACCAGTTTCTGGATCTACTACATTTAACCACTCTTCAATATTAGCAAGTGGAGATTCTCCAGTCCCTGATGGTTTAATGTTATCAGTTTCTGGAAGTAATAGTGGAAGTTCACTATCAGGTACAGTAGTCATAGTACCATCTTCCCAGTGAATAATTGGAATTGGTTCTCCCCAGTAACGTTGTCTTGAGAATAACCAGTCACGTAATTTGTAAGTAACTTTACTACGCCCAACTTTGTTTTCTTCTAAAAATTCAATAACTTTTGTGATAGCTTCTTCGTTGTTTAATCCATTGATGAAATCAGAGTTAATGTGTTTACCATCACCGTAGAATGGTACAACAACTTCTCCATTATCTTCGATAACAGCTTTGATTGGTAGGTTAAACTTAGTCGCAAACTCATAATCACGCTCATCGTGTGCAGGAACAGCCATAACAGCTCCAGTTCCGTAGCTTGCTAGAACGTAGTCCGCAATCCAAAGTTCTACTTTTTCACCATTTACAGGGTTAATCGCATAAGCTCCTGTGAATACTCCTGTTTTATCTTTGTTAAGGTCTGTTCTTTCAAGGTCAGACTTGCGTTTAACGATGTCAAGGTACTCCTCAACAGCCGCTCTTTGTCCTTCAGTAACGATTTCTTCTACAAGTTTGTGTTCAGGTGCAAGTACACAGTAAGACACACCGAATACAGTGTCAGCACGTGTAGTGAATACTGTGAATACTTTATCAGTTCCTTCAATTTTGAAATCAATCTCAGCACCTACAGATTTACCGATCCAGTTACGTTGCATAGCTTTAAGACTTTCTGGCCAATCAAGAATATCTAAATCAGCAAGAAGCTTTTCAGCGTAATCAGTAATTTTCAGTACCCATTGACGCATAGGACGACGTTCTACAGGGTGTCCTCCACGCTCAGATTTACCATCGATAACCTCTTCATTAGAAAGAACTGTTCCTAATGCTGGACACCAGTTTACAGGTACTTCATCAACATAAGCAAGTCCTTTTTCATAAAGTTTTTTGAAAATCCATTGAGTCCATTTGTAATACTTAGGATCTGTTGTATTTACTTCACGATCCCAGTCATAAGAAAATCCTAATTCTTTAATTTGGCGACGGAACGTGTCGATATTTGTTTTTGTAAAATCTCTTGGGTCATGACCAGTATCTAATGCATATTGTTCAGCTGGTAATCCGAATGCATCCCATCCCATTGGATGAAGCACATTATATCCATTAGCTCTTTTATATCTACTTAAGATATCAGTAGCCGTGTATCCTTCTGGGTGACCAACGTGAAGTCCAGCTCCCGATGGATAAGGGAACATATCTAATGCATAAAATTTCTCTTTTGTATGATCATCTAATGTTTTAAATGTCTTATTTTCATCCCAATATTTTTGCCATTTTTTCTCTATAACTCTGTGGTTATATACCATAATTTAAGCACACTCCTTTGCTTTCAAGTTCTCTAAGTTATAGTATACCAATTTTAAAGACTTTTAGCAACAACTGATAGAATTTAATGTGAATTTATTGATATAATTTAACACATAAAAATGAGGATATCTCATAAAAAACGATTTTTACAAATCAAAATTTTTGAGATATCCTCATAATAATATTTAATACTTTATTAAATAATAATATTGGATTTATTTGTAGTATTCTACAATTCCATCTACAATTCCATCGGCAAGTTTTTCTTGATACTCATTAGTCTTAATTTTATTTGCTTCCTCTTGATTGTCTATGAATCCTAGTTCAACTAAGATTGATGGAATAGATGTTTCTCGAAGTACTGCAAATGTTTCTCTTTTTACACCTCTATCGTATGCGCCTGTTTTACTTACTAGACTTTGTTGTATTTTCTGTGCTAATTTTCTACTCTTTTCTAGTCTTTCTGGGTCATTATGTTTATCCTTATTTATAGCAGGAGTATACTCTGGGCGAGCCTTATAATAATAAGTTTCTATACCATAAGAAGCTCCTCTACCTCCAGCATTGAAGTGAATACTTAAAAACATATCCGCATTAGATTTATTTGCTTGATCAGCACGATCTACTAAGCCTACACCTTTATCAGTATTTCTACTTGTTAGTACTGAATAACCTAAAGAAGCAAGACGGCTACTCACTTTATTATATACACTAAGGGTTAAATCTTTTTCTCTTAAACCATTACTAACCGCACCTGAATCACTTCCGCCGTGTCCTGGATCTAAGAAGATGGCACGTTTTGTATTTTTGTTATCTTCTTTAACATATTTTCCATTTACAAAATTGTGAGCTCCTGCATTATCTTTTCCATATCCTGTAAATTTCTTACCGTTTTGGAAGAAGAACCAATCTGTTCCATCATCATACCACCAATTCGCTGGTTTCCCATCTGCATAGTATACCCCATTAACATATCCTCTTGTTGGAGCTTTTTTCTCTTCTGCATACTTTCCATTTACGAAATTGTGAGCTCCTGCGTTATCTTTCCCATACCCTGTAAATTTCTTACCGTTTTGGAAGAAGAACCAATCTGTTCCATCATCATACCACCAATTCGCTGGTTTCCCATCTGCATAGTATACTCCATTTACATATCCTGTTGTTGGGACTTTTTTCTCTTCTGCATACTTTCCATTTACGAAATTGTGAGCTCCTGCGTTATCTTTCCCATACCCTGTAAATTTCTTACCGTTTTGGAAGAAGAACCAATCTGTTCCATCATCATACCACCAATTCGCTGGTTTCCCATCTGCATAGTATACTCCGTTAACATATCCTCTTGTTGGAGCTTTTTTCTCTTCTGCATACTTTCCATTTACGAAATTGTGAGCTCCTGCGTTATCTTTCCCATATCCTGTAAATTTCTTACCGTTTTGGAAGAAGAACCAATCTGTTCCATCATCATACCACCAATTCGCTGGTTTCCCATCTGCATAGTATACTCCGTTAACATATCCTCTTGTTGGAACTTTTTTCTCTTCTGCGTATTTCCCATTTACAAAGTAATGTGTTCCTGCATTATCCTTTCCATATCCTGTATATTTCTTACCGTTTTGGAAGAAGAACCAATCTGTTCCATCATCATACCACCAGTTTGCTGGCTTGTTATTATAATAAAAAATAGAACCCTTATATTCAGCCTGTACATCATTACTAGCTACAGCATTAACTGCAATTGGTGTAGCTAATACCGTTAGTAAACTTAATCCTAATTTAACTTTATTTTTTCTCATAAAATATTCCTCTCTAAAAAAAATATATATTCTCTATAATTGTATTATATTTTTAAGTTATTTTCAAAGAAATATAGTAAATGTAACATATTTTTTTAATATTATTCTAATATTTATTGACACTTACTTCTACTTCTTATAAAATTAATATATAAAATTATAGGAAGGACTCGCTTTAGCGAGAGAATTACACTATGGCTAAGAAAATACTTGTTACAGGTGGAGCTGGATTTATCGGGTCTCACACTTGTATAGAACTATTAAACAACGGAAATGAAGTTGTTGTCGTTGACAACTTATATAATGCAAACAAAAAAAGTTTAGAAGTTGTAGAAAGAGTGACTGGTAAAAAAGTAACTTTCTATGAGGTTGATATTCGTGATGAAAATAAATTAAACGAAGTATTCGAAAAAGAAGGAAATATTTATGGAGTTATTCACTTCGCTGGATTAAAAGCAGTTGGTGAATCTTGCCAATTACCTTTAAAATACTATGATAACAACGTTGCTGGAACTACAACACTATGTCGTGTTATGGAAAAGCACAACTGTAAAAATATAATCTTCAGTTCATCAGCTACAGTATACGGAGATCCTCATGCATTACCGATTAAAGAAGATTTCCCATTATCAGTAACTAACCCATATGGACGTACTAAACTAATCTTAGAAGAAATTCTAGGGGATGTTTACGCTGCAGATAATGAATGGAACGTAGTACTACTTCGTTACTTCAACCCTATCGGAGCACACGAATGTGGAGATATCGGAGAAGATCCAACAGGAATTCCAAACAACCTACTTCCATACGTTATGCAAGTAGCTGTCGGTAAATTAGAAAAAGTTAATGTCTTCGGTAACGACTTCGATACACACGATGGAACTGGTGTTCGTGATTATATTCACGTAGTAGACCTTGCTCGTGGACATGTAGCTGCCCTTAAAAAATTAGAAAAAGGCAGCGGGCTTTCTAAATATAATTTAGGAACAGGAATTGGATATTCTGTACTAGATATCATTAAAAGTGCTTCAGCTGCTGTTGGTCGTGACCTACCTTACGTTATCGCTCCACGTCGTGCAGGAGATATCGCAGCATGTTATGCTGATGCTACAAAAGCAAAAGAAGAACTTGGATGGGAAGCTCAGTACGATGTAAAACGTATGTGTGAAGATTCATGGAGATGGCAAAGCAAACATCCAAATGGATTTGCTGAATAGTATAATTTAACAAACAAACTAACATAAGAAATGAGTGCCTAAATATTACTTAGACACTCATTTCTTTTATTTAGATATCACCATAAACGGTCCACCAACAGAATTATCTTCTGGCTCAAAACTTCTTTGTTGCCAAATATCATCGATATTGTACCACTTATTAGTTCTTTCTGAATTATCTGGATCTATCGCATGAACTTTTCCATTTTGATATCCACTTAAGATAATTGCATGTGTACCATTTCCTTTTACAAAAAGTCCATGACCAACAGAACCAAAAATAATATTACCTTTTTTCAATTCCGCCTTTAAATCTTCCTTAGAGTTAATTACACGATAATTGCATCCCCAATGCTCTATTGCAGCAGCTGCTCCATGACTAGAAGTCCCTACAAACATAGTATTCATTTCTGTAGATGTATTATAAATATAATCAGCAACCTGTACAGGTGTAACATCTTCTTTCAATACTGATAGCACCATAGATAAAGACGTAGGAACGCACCCTGATATTTTCATATTAGAAATACCATACCTCTTAGATCCCCATCTAGCATCTGATTGATAATATTGAGGAAGCTTTACAGGTTTTACAAATTCTTTTCCTGTAGTATTATTCATTATACTGTCTTCTGAAGTAAAAGATTCCAATTTATCCCTTTGTTCTTTTAACAAATCCGCTTTAACATCATTAAAACTTGCTAATAATAAACTACCTACAAGAATCATACTTATTCTTTTTTTCATAAACCTGTCACCTCCTATATTTCAGCTAAATTTATTTATAATTATACTATTTTTAACTAACAAAAACAAATAGGAGTACCTCAAAATCGACAATTTTATAAAATCAATCAATTCAAAGCACTCCTGGGTATTTTTTCATACTATTTTTTCAAAAACTGTCAATAAGCTTTCCTACTCATTAACACTATAATATTCTTGCTTCCAATTAAATCCTTTTATTAACCCTACTAAAGTTCCCCATCCATAACTAAAATGAACCGAGAATAATAAAAATGGAATTAATAATAATGTTGCATTGAACTTATTGTTAATTATTGTCATGATTGTAACAAGAACTGTAAATAATGCATAAGAAATCCCAATAAGTATAGCGAATATTTTCGTTAAAGGTAACATCAATAAACTAAAGATTATTCCTAAGACAAAGACTAAAGGTACAAAATGGAAAATTGAGAAAGCCTTAGGATATACATGACTTACTTTACCTATCCAGTATCCATTAGAATATTTTTGTTTCAACATTCTTTTTACAGTCGGTCTAGTATATTGGTATGATAATACATCATTGCTATAGCGAATTTTGTATCCATTTTTTCTAATTCTGTAATGTAATTCATTATCCTCTACACGTCCAACTTTTTCATCTAATAAACCTATCTTATCAAAAATTTCTTTTCGATACATTCCTTGGAATACAGAGCTTACATATTTTTTAGAAATCTCTTTTCGATAATTAGCTATGCCACTACCAAACATATTTTCTTCAACTAGCAACAATGTTTTACTTAAAGCATCCTTATTTTCTATAATATTAGGTCGTGGCCCTCCACAAACATCTTCTCCACTTTCTATAACCTTAACATTATTTTCTATAAAATTTTCCGTTATATGTGAATGACAATCTACCTTAAGGATACATTCTCCCTTTGCAGCTCGAATTCCAACATTCATCCCCGCAGATAGAATCACCTTAGGATTTTTCAGTAAAACTATATCAAAGAAATCATGTTTACTCTCTTTAAACTCTTGTAATATAGCCCAACTATTATCCTTCGACATTCCATCTATAAAAATAAGCTCAATCTTATTATGATTGTATGTTTGATTTTTAAAATCTTCAATTAATCTTGGTAAAAATTTCTCTTCATTTAAAAGTCCGATTACAACCGAAACTAACATAGTTTTCTCCTTACCAAAAAGGAAGCTAGATTAAAATAACCTAGCCAAATCCTTTTTATCTATCTTTTCTTTCTAATTTTTCATTAGCACTAAACATTATACTTGCAATAGATTCTCCCCAATACGGAGCTGTTGCGTAGTTAACATTCATTCCACCTGCTTTATTTCCTAAGTAAGCACCACGAGCTGGATATCCTGTATTACTTAAGTAGTTTCGATCAATCCAACGTGCAGCACCTAGAATACCACTATCTACATCATCAAATCTTGTCGCAGAAGTATAAGGTGTACTGTCATAAGCAGCAATACCAAAGAAATTATTTTTATCTCTCGCAATTTGACTTCTTCCCCATGCACTTTCAAGAGCACTATGAGCAACTAAGTAAAGAGCATTAACTCCGTATCTTTGTTCAGCAGCCTTAAATGTTGCACCTTTTCCAGCTAACTTACTATTATTGGCCCCCATTAAACTGTATAATCTATTGATATCTGCTGCAGTATAGTTAGATTTTGATTTTAAATTAGAAAATTGGAAAGGATGATCTAATTTAAATGTTCCAAAATTAATCCCATCAGCAGAATAATAAGGTTTTCCTACTTGCATATTAGGATTGTGATAAGCAACCATTACGCTACTATACGCTGAATATCTGTGATATACATATTTACCATCACTTACATAATCCGGAATAAATGTAGTGCTAGAATTAATAGCTGCTACTTGTCCTGAATTCACATATCCTGTAAGACCAGCTACTTGCACTGGGATTCTACCATTTACAGTGGATCTGTTATCTCTAAATAACACCGTATCTCTTGAAACATGAGATAAGATTCGTCCATTGGCATCATAAATAGGAATATATAATGCAGTTACTTTATAGTATCCAGAATAGGTAGTATTGCCACTTCCTTTGTTTTCATTTACATATTTTCCATTTGCAAAGTAATGGGCTCCGGCGTTATCTTTTCCATATCCTGTAAATTTTTTACCGTTTTGGAAGAAATACCAATCTTGTCCATCACTATACCACCAATTTGCATATTTCCCATTTACAAAGTAATGTGTTCCCGCATTGTCTTTTCCATATCCTGTTAGTTTCTTTCCATTCTGGAAGAAATACCACGCTTGCCCATCATCATACCACCAGTTTGCTGCTTTCCCATTTGTAAAGTAACGGACTCCTGCATTATCTTTTCCATATCCTGTTAGTTTCTTTCCATTCTGGAAGAAATACCACGCTTGTCCATCATCATACCACCAGTTCGCTGCTTTACTATCTACATAGTATACTCCATTTGCATAACCTCTTGTCGGAACTTTATTTTCTACCGAGATTTCTTTTCCATCCCTATACTCTTTATTTCCTATTTTCCCGTTCGCATACTTTCCATTTACAAAATAATGTGCTCCGGCGCTATCTTTTCCGTATCCTGTTAGTTTTTTTCCATTTTGGAAAAAATACCACGCTTGTCCATCATTGTGCCACCAGTTCGCATATTTCCCATTATAAAAATAATGTGTTCCGGTATTATCTTTTCCATATCCTGTAAATTTTTTACCATTTTGAAAGAAATACCAGTTTGTTCCATCGTTATACCACCAGTTTGTCGGTTTGTTATTATGATAAAAAATAGAGCCTCTATACTCTGCCTGAACGTCATGACTTACCGCTATGTTAATTGCTACTGGTGTAGCCAGTACTGTTAACATCCCTAATCCTAATTTAAATTTATTCACTTTCATAATATTACCATTTCAAATCCTTTTATTAATATTAATACTTTCTACTCTACTAAAACTAATCTTACCATAATAATATTACAATATGTTTTACAATATTTTTTTAATTTCCTCTTACACACCATAATTAATTTATCTATACTATCAATTCCATATATTGAAACTATAATGAATATTGGAACATTTACAAATAGATACCTAGACAAAGATTCAAATATACTAACAAATAAAAAAATATTCCGATATAAAATGCATAGAATAATACCCGATACCTATTCTTTGAAAAATACAGAAAAAAATTCTAAAGTTAAAATTAGAATCCACACTACGTGTGATACATAATAAAAAAATAATAACTATATTCTGAATTATAACCATAAATTTTTATGAAGGATATTTGAAATCACATTCTGTCTTTTTTTGTTTTTTTCTATTGAAGTTTGATTATCCATAGCCATCCAAGACCATCCAAACGTACCATCATTAAAAATTAATAAGGGTCTTATGAGTAAAATGATTATTAAAAATACGTTTTACTCATCATATTTATCCTATCTTTTATACTTTTCTTATTAAATGAATCTCTATTAAGATTATTATGTTGTTTTTATACCATCTGAATAATCTTTTATCACTATATAGCCCCATAGATTCTATATTTAATCCTAATTTTATATAATGTAAATATCCTACTCTTTTTTTCTTAATTCAACTGTCTTTTTCACATCATAAGATAAAGCATTTATTATTACTACTAATAATATAGGACAAAATAGTAACTTTATTATTTTAGTATAGTTAGGCCACTTCTTTCCAATTACAACTATCAATTCATATATATATTCCTATACCTATAATGATTGTATGCGATTTTAAACTATATCCGATAATTATAAGGAATCCTAATACCATCAAGTAATTTTTCTCTTCTTTTCTTTTTACTAGCATATATATATTAATATATATACTATAACCCCCAATGAGTCTGAATAAATAACAACTCGCCAAGGTGAAAAAATTACAATAATTGTATACAAAGTATATCCTATCCAAGATAATTTAACATCCGAAAAATAGCATATATATCACCAGAAACAATAAAACACCTGCAAGAACTGTGTAAAAAAGATATTATTGTAATTACTAGCATTGGAGAAAAAAATATACGAGACTTTACCTATAATTATCAAAAAAATAAACTAAGAATACTGTATTGGGATAACTTTCAAAAATAATATATATCTTTGTTTATCCACTCTTCTGTTTCTACTATATTGATTACATTTGAGACAGCTGTATAGATATCAAATCCAACAATAAAAAGAATAGAATTTAACTTTTTATTAGATTATAACAAAAAAAGAACAAATAAAATTATCAGCAGTTTATTATGCTTTATCTCATTATTTTTTTACGAGTTTTTTTCAAAATACAAAAATAGGAGTAGTAAAAAATCCTACTCCTATGAATAAAAGTTCACCATTTTTTTCCGCTACTTTTGTTCTATAAAAAAATATCCCATTGTATTTTTTTATAGAACAATACAAACTATAATATAGCTACTTACAATAAAAAAAGATAAACAATAATTTTTTTAAACTAGATTAGACAACATTCTATACTTTCATTCTTTCCTCCATAACAAGCAATTTTTTAAACTCTTGAATCTGTTTATCTAAAGATAATTTTTTTAAAAATTCTTTTATACCTTTTTCACATTCTTGAGTTCTTTCAACATACCTTATTATCTCTTCTACCGCTTGTTCATCATTATAAATTATTTTTCCAAATTTCCCATCTTGAGAAAGCTCTTCTGCTCCACCTACATCTGTAGAAACAAAAGGAACATTTAGAGATAAAGCCTCCACATAAACACCAGGAAAACCTTCCTGTTTTGACATTGAAACAAGACACTTCATATATTTTAAATATTTATATGGGTTATCTTGATATCCTAAAAAATGAACATACTCAGTTAAACCACACTCTTTTACTTTTACCTTCAAACTCTTTTCTAATTTACCTGATCCTATAAAATACATGTGATATTTATATCCTTTTTCATGAAGTATTCTCACTAGCTCTAGCGTTCTATCCGAACCTTTTTGTTCATCTATTCTTCCTATAGAGCAAATTGAATTTTCAAAAATCTCTATATCAATATCCTCTTTAGCTTTTCTTAATATTTTTTTATAGTCATAACCATTGTATATTCGGGTTATTTTATTTTCCTGATTCGGGTATAAATCTATTATTGACCTCTCTGTTTTATTGGATATCGACACAATTTTCGTAGCATCCGAAAAATATTCTCTAAATCTATCTTCTCTCCAAGTATTAGAAAAAAATCTTCTATACTCCCATGTACCCAATATATTTTTTTTATGTTTCTCTTTGAAAATGGAATATCTGGGTACATAACCTCAAACATTATTTCTACATCATAATCATCTTTTTTCACTAAATATCTTCTCAATGCTTTGGGAAATCTTTTTCCAAATTGTTCTAAAAATAAGACGTATTACATTTGGATACTTTTCATGATAATAACTTTTAATCACCTTTGTATTTTCAGGTAAATCTTCTAGGCCATTATTCCCTCTATCAATTTCCACTATGTCTATTTGGTACTCAGAAAAATCACCATTATTCAAGATATTTGATAGGATTTTTTCTGCACCACCACCCTTAGAATAAGATGGAATGACTATTAATACTTTTTTTCATTGACTTCCTCTTTGCATTTTATTCATTACTCTCATACTTTTTTTATATTTTTGATAACATAAATTTATATAATCTTTCATTGATACTCAATAACAATATAGCAGCCTTTAAATTTTTAGGTGCTTTCTTATTAACTAAAACTTTGAAACAACTATCTTTCAACTTATTTTTTTCAGTACTTTATACTCATTTTTTTATTTTATAATTATCTGTTACTATTAACTGATTAAATATAGACAAATAGGCAAATGTCAATCTAATAAATAGTTTATCTTTAAGCATTGAAAAAAATTAGATAAAGTATAGTCTCTTATTTTATCCATTATTTCTATATAGTCCATATCTTTTGAACTAAATGGTCTTGTAGTTATACTATTCTCTCTTATATAGTAATAATAATAGTTTCCGCTTATAAGAGTGTATCTATCAACAGTTTTCAAAAGTTCTAAAGTATAAAAAGCATCCTCATAAATCTTCCCAACCGGAAATTTCAGTTTTTTTGCCAAATCTTTATGAATCAATTTGCACCATGCTGAACCATATAACCTTTTATTTTCTAAATATTCTTTTAAATATTTCTGTTTACTTAATACTAAAAAATAATCTTCACCTTCATAGTGAGGTCTTAATGTATTTTTATAAACCCTGGTTAATCCACACTCCACAATAGCTGTTCCTGATTTCTTTATAGCTTTATATAGCTCTTCGTACATGCTTTCATGAATATAATCATCACTATCTACAAAACCAATGTACTCTCCATTTGCTCTCTCTACTCCGAAATTTCGAGCATCTGATAGACCACCATTTTCTTTATGAAATACTATTATTCTATCATCAGTTTTAGCAAGTTCATCACATAATTGTCCACATTTATCAGGAGAACCATCATCTACTAAAATTATTTCTAGATTTGTATAAGTTTGTTTTAATATAGATTTCACACACTTTTCTAAGTATTTTTCTACCTTATATACCGGAACAATTATACTTATTAACTCATTATCCATAAATCCCTCCTAATTACCTGCTAAAATTGCTTATATTTCATCAATACTCTTCTATAAAGATTAATATTTATCTTAATTAATAATATACTTAACTTCCTATTTCGAGTTATATATTTATTTCTCAACAATTTTATATAATTTTTTTTAAAAATAATTAACTATCCGAGGATAAAAAAACTATTATTTTTTTAAATTCTTCTTCTAATAATATACTATTTAAAACTGAAAAATACGCATACATTTTACGACAATCAGCCGCTTCTTCTAATCCAGGATAATTTTCATAAACTGTGTTGTAGAATTCCTCAACTATCTCAATAAGGTCAAAGATTCTAGGATTAAACCTTGCATTTGTTATACTATTTTTCTCTCATCAAATAATTATAGTATGGGGCCTCCATTATGACATAACTATCTGCAACATTTATTAGATCATATGCATAATAAGTATCCTCGTAGAGTTTTCCATTCGGAAAATGTATTTTTTTTGCAATATCTGCTTTGATCAATCTCACACATGCCGAACCAAATATTTTTTCTATTTTTAGATATTCTTCTAAATACTCTTGCTTTGTATAAACACTATAATATTTTTTTTCAGTAAATAATTCTACTCTATCTGAATATATTATTTTTAGATTACATTCAGCTACATCTACATTCTCTTTTTTGATAGCTTCATACAGTTTTTCATACATTTCTGCATCTATATAGTCATCACCATCAACAAATCCTATATAATCTCCAGTTGCTCTCTCAACTCCATAATTTCTAGCATCTGATAAACCACCATTTTTTTTATGATATACCATTATTCTATTATCTAGTTTTGCTAATTCATCACATAATTTACCACTTTTATCAGTAGCTCCATCGTCAACTAAAATGATCTCTAAATTTTTATATGTCTGATTTATTATTGAATTTACACATTTTTCTAAATATTGTTCAACGTTATATACTGGTACTACTACACTTATTCTTTCTTTCATCATATTCTCCTTTGGCGTATATCAAATATCCTATATTAAATAACATTATAAGCTGTGTAAATTCATCACGTATAAAGATAACATCTAAAAATAAAGATACAATCAAAATAAAATATAAACTCATATGCAATATAGAAAAATTCAATACAATTATTCTTTAACTCAAATTTTTAAAAAAATTCAATCAATAACCTAGACATCCATAAAAAAATACTATCGACATTCCCACTAGTCCCTGTGATAACAATAATGCCAAGTAACTATTGTGAATAGCAACCCCAGCATTTAGTATAGGAAATTCATCAGAATTAAATTTCTTGGCAAATTCAGTATTCATCCCTTGCCCTATTCCAAACAAAGGCTTTTTTATATATAAACGTAACGTTTCTTTCCAAATAGAAATCCTTCCATTCCCTAATTCTTCACCAGAATCTTCTTTATCTATTACAATCTTATCTTTTATTTTTTCCTCAGTTTTATCTTTCTTATCCGCTGGATTATATTCAAATATTTTACCTCTATACTTTTCGTATCTAACATTATTCTTAATCTCTTCTTCACTAAGTTTTATGATATTACCGTTAATTTTCTCATAAATATAATGCTTATACTCTACCTTACTAACTAAAGTTGCTGAGATCACTTTTACTCCATTATATCCCAACAACATTATACATAACGATATTATTAACATAAAAAAATATTTTTTTTATTGATATATTACTAGTTCCCTTTACTTTTTTTATTATAGTAATAATAATATATATTATAAAAAAACTACTGTTATTGAGTATAATGCTCCTCTAGAATTACATAATGAAACAACAATATACTCAATAATGATGAATGCACTTAATATTATTTTTTTCAAATATATTCACCACCTTGTTTTTTTATTCAAAAGTATATACATTGAAATCAACATTAACGGTATCGCTTGCATTACCTCTTTATTTGGACTAAAAAAATGTACCATATAATAATAAATTATAAGTATCATTACCAAGGGACACATAACGTATACCATATGTATATGGATTTGGTAACTCTGAAATCACAAATATGCTTATATTATAAAAAAATACATACCCAATGAAATAATACTACTTATAAACTTAAGAAAAAAATACTCGGATAAAATACATACTTAAACACTATTACATCAGTATATTTTTTTCTCTAAGTATTCTATATCCATTAAGAAAAAGTAATAATAACAATAGTAGTTAATATTGCAGATCTAATAGAATCAAACCTAATTTGGAATATATTTACAAAAAAATAGTTATAACACTGGAAGCTATCCACATAAATAAAAAAACTTTTTTTCATTATTAAATATATTCCTGTTGGTTGTCAAATAATAAAAAAATTATTATTAATCCCCAAAAAAATTAACAGGTTATGAATAATTGAATCATAAATTTGTATATTATTTATCATATAAAAACTGTGATCTAGTTGCATATAAGAAAAAAATATCGAAAAAAATATGCTACCGGATACTTGAAAAAAACAATTCTATAAGTTTTTTTCCTTACTCAATAAACTCTTCATTACTTTATAACCATCTCCTTAATATGTTTAAACAATATTTTTATTTCCCTCTTCATTATAATGTAATCCATCATTTGTATATTCATACTTCAAATGATAATCTTCAGAAAGTTCTTTGTTTATATCGATTAACTTTATTTTGTTCTTTCTTGTAAAAATCTTCTAACCATTCATTTAACTCTCTAACTATTTCATTGTCTACACTATCTCTAAATAGTGCATACCCGATTGTTGTTAGAGTTAGTTCTATATTTCTTTTATCTGTTTCTAATAATAATTTTTTTATAATTCTCTTTTTATTATCTCTTTATTATAATTTGATATTATATCATTAACACCTAATGATACTAACATCTTCTTAATTTGCACATCATTATACTGCTCTAGGTTTTTCTAATAGAGTAGACAATGTTACTCCTCCTAAACTTAAGTTGCAATATTCTTCTAACTCTAACTTAGCTAATCTTGAATCACCAAAAAAATTATATTCTCTTTTTAATCCCGTATTTTTTTGAATTCTTTATATTTTTTTCTTTATAAAAATTCTTATTTCTTTGTTCTCTTAGTTCATAGTTAAAGTATCTGCTCCCTATCGCTCCTATAAAATCACTTCTATCATCAATATCATATGAACTTTCTTTATCCATTAAGTAAGCTTTTGTTTTAGGTGTTAAATAGCTTATATTTTTCTCATAAAAATTTTTAGTAGTTATATATATAGCTCCATTTGTTCTGTATAGCTTCTTCTCATCTTGTCTTCTATATCCTCTATCCGCCGCAAAACTTTCTTGGATATAATTGTTATCATCTAAGCTTGTAAATAACCTTGGCGATTTATCTAATTCTACATAACTTACTACATTCTCTACACCTTCTTGTCTTGATTCTTCAAATAGCTTCATCGCTTCTTGAATCTGCTTTGCACTTCTTAATGGTGATGTTAATTGTAGTAATACGTACACTACATCTTCATCAAATCTACTTAAAAAATCTAGTCCTACTGAATTTGACGGCGTTGTATCTTTTGATAACTCTGGATCTCTTAATATTGTACTTATTTCTCTTGTTTTACATATATCTAAGTATAGTTGTGAATCTGAACTTACATATATATCTTCTTTGGCAAAGCATCCTGAGTCTATCGCTGCATCTATTGTATGAAATATTAATGGTTTACCATCGAAAAATAACATATTTTTATTTTTCAATCCTTTTGATCCACTTCGTGCTGGTATTAAACATACTGCTCTCATTTCTTTTCTCCTTACTTGATTCTTCTCGCAGGCACTCCTACATATGTTCCACTTTCTTTTATTGTTTTTACTACTGTAGCTCCTGCTCCTATTATTGTATATGGTGCTATTTCTACTAATTGTATTATTGTGCTACCGCTCCCCACATAAACTCCTTCTCCTAATTTACAAAAATTAAGTATCGCTCCTGGGGTAACATTACAATGTGGGGCTATTACTGTATGATGTTCAACTATCGCTCCTGTATTTACTATTGAATTATCATAAATTTCTACTTCTGAACCTATAAAACACCTACTTATAAATATACCTTTTCCTCTTATACTTGAATCCGTTAGTATAGTTGCTTCTCTGCTTACTATGTTTATAAATGCATCTGGATATTTTTCATTTACTAAGTCAAACAATTCTTTTCTTTTTTCATTATCACCTATTGTTATAAAGACTTTATCTATTTTTTTCTCATTAAGACATTTTAATACATCGTTTGTTTTTCCTAGTATTGGATATCCTTTATATTCTTCGATATCCTTGTCATCAAAATATCCTTTAAATTCATAGTTATATATATCTAAATGGGGTTTTACTGCATCTGAATGGCTTCCTGCTCCTATAAATGCTACTCTTTGTTTCATTATCTCCCCTCCATCATATCATTAAATTCTTTAATTATACTTCTATCTTTAGATAAATAATCTAATATTGCTGCTTTGGCTTTTTCTATTGAATTTTCTTGTTCATATGGATTATAAAAATCTCTTATATTTGATAATTCTTTTAGTCCTTTTTGTATATTTTTTTTTGTCGTATCTACATCTACTACACTTGGTCCTCGTAATCGTCCTAATTGTCTATTTCCAATGTTTAATGTTGGAACCTTTAACGATGGAATTTCTATTAAACCTGAAGATGAATTCCCTACTAATCCTTTTGAATACTTCACCAATGAATGATATTCCCTTGGTTTTAAGGAAATAAATACTTTTGAACTACTATGCTTTTCAGTATATTCTTCTATCGCGCTCATTATCTTATCTGAATCGGTATCTGAATTCGATCCTATGAATATCACTTGTTTTGTCTGTTCTGATAATACTTCTAGAAGTGTTTGGATTTGTTTTACTGCTCCTCCGTCCTCTAAGGTCACTGGATGGAATAGTACTACATAGTACTCTTCTAATTTAATTCCCAAAACTTCTTCTAGTTCCTTCCTTGTTAGAAAATCTTGCTTTATTACATTTTCTACACCCATAGCTCCTATGTTATGTACATTATGTTCTTCCTCACCTAGTTGTATTACTCTCTTTTTAAATTCCTCACTAGCTACCAAATGCAAATGACTCATCTTTGTTATCGCATGTCTAATTGATTCGTCAAAGTTACCTAATGTTTTTTCACCACCATGTAAGTGACATACTGGTATATTGTATATTAGTGCTACATTTACTACTGGAAGCATTTCATATCTATCTCCAAGTATAATAATTAAGTCATACTTAACTTCTTCAAATAACTCCGATAACCCTTTTGTTAATATCGCTAGCGATCTGCTTACACATTTTTTTGATGTGTTTTCTAGATTTAACGGGATTTTTTTTATTATATTTAACCCGTCTTCTTCTATATGTCTGTATGTATTCCCATACTTTTCTTCTAAATGCATGGCAGTAACTACTACATCAAGCTTTATGTTTTGTTCTTTATTTAGTTTTAAAAGCAACGCTCTCATTATTCCATATTCTGCTCTTGAACCAGTTACTACACATACATTTTTCATACATTCTACCTCTTACTCTTGATTTTTAAATCCACTATGTTTAATTAACATATCTTCTTCGAAGTCATATTCACTAACTTTTCCTAGAATATCATACCAATTCATCGGACTTATTCCATTTCCTGGACGTTTCGTTGTGATGTTCTCTTCTGTAAATACTTCTCCTTTTTTTATAGCTTTTTTCGCTATTATTGATTTTCTCGCCACTATTTTATTTTTTATTTCAGCCTCTACTGGCTCTTTCTCATATTTTCCAAGTGACGTTTCTACTATTCTTACACCTTTTACTAATCTTTCTAATATATCAGGCGTCGCACTAGCCTTATGGTCTGGACCTGGCATATCATTATCCAGTGTGAAGTGTTTCTATTATTACAGCACCTAAAGTCGCTGCCGCTATCGGTACTTCATATCCGATACTGTGATCTGAATATCCTATTTTTTGATTTGGAAATTCTTTTTTCAATGTTGATATCACATTTAGATTTAGATCTGGATATTTTGTTGGATACTCTGTAGTACAATGTAGGATTGAAATATCCTCTGTTCCATTGTCTTCTAATATTTTTACTGCTGCATGTATCTCTTCTAAAGTTGCCATACCTGTTGATAGAATTACTTTTTTATTTTGTTTTCCTATTTTCTCTAAGTACGGTAGATTTGTAATTTCTCCTGATGGTATTTTATATACTGGCATATCAGTACTGATTAGGAAATCCAGTGATTCTTCATCAAATGGTGTAGAAAACACATCTACTCCTTTTTCTAAGCAATAGTCTCTAAGTTCTAAATATTCTTCAAAACTAAGTTCTAGTCTTCTTGTCATCTCAAGTTGGCTATCTTCTGTTCCTGTTGTTTTCTTTTGGTATTCTGCCTTAGGTGCATACTTAGATATTAATAAATCCGCCTTAAATGTTTGGAATTTAACGGCATCTACTCCGCATTCAACTGCGACATCTACCATTTTTTTCGCTAGATTAAAATCACCATTGTGATTACATCCTATTTCCGCTATTATATATACCATTGTTATCTCCTATTTTTTTACTTTTTTTATCAATTCTTCTACATCTTCCTTATAGTATAAAACTAGTACTACAAATACAACTAAACATCCACCCCATCTTATTAGTAGATTATCTACAAATATATTTGCGAATATACCGTAAATACTTACTACTCCTGTAAGAATTATATATTGGATAAAGCTTATTTCATTGTATCTATATTTTATTTTAGCTATTAGATGATGGAATACTAATAATAATACATACGAAGCTACTGTAGCTATCGCCGCTCCATATATACCACTTTTGGGAATTAATATATAGTTTAATATATAGTTTATTCCGGCAGCTAAAAGAGTTCCTACTGGAATAAATTTCGTATTCTCATGATAAAATTGAATATTTACTGGGAATGTATATAAAAATACTATAAAACAACTTATCACTATTAATACCACAAAATCTCTACTACTCTTATAATCCGCACTACCCATTATTGAAACTAATTCTGGAAAAACTGACAAGAATCCTATTGTTAAAAATACTCCTATTAACAAATATCTTTCCTTATATTTATTAATCAGATCAACATTTCCTTTTTTCTTTTCCTCAAAAAACCATGGAATCCATGCAGTATTCATACTCATTAACGCTATCGACACTATACTTCCTAGCGAATACCCGAAACTATATATCGCAACTTCTTTGGGCGTCATATAACTTCCTATCATTATTCTATCTAATTGACTTAGTAAGTTATGCCCTAGAATATGAAATACTAAAGGAATCGATGTGATCAATATAAATCTAACATATGTCTTATCTAGTATCACACTACTATTTTTGTAAATAAATATTAAAAAAATTATACCTACAACTATCCCGGGTATTATTCCTCCTAATATTCTAGCTAAAAAAATCATTTTTTTAATGTGAATAAAAAAATAATAGTGATAATACTACATTACCAAATGACATAAAGAATGATAATATAAGTTGTTTTTTTGTTTCTTGTGTTTGAATATAATATTGTGATAAACTTCCTTGTAAATGACTGAAGTATCCTTGAATTAAGATAAATAGTAATATTTCTGTAGAAAAATCCTAATATCTTTTCTAAATATGTACTAAACATTAAACAAACTGCAGAAAATAATACAAAAAATATTGTCGCTACACTAGTACTTGTGGCAATATATTCTTTAAATCTATTTTCATATTTTATTTTCGCTATACTAAAGCTGCCTGTAATCTGTAGCCCTATAAATATAGAAAATATTCCAACCCATGATCCATATAAATTATAATTACCATAGTCTTCTTGAGTCATTACTCTCGTATATATCGGAAGTGTTATGAAACTTAATCCTTGTATTAATAAATTACCTATCGTATAAGCCAAACTAGAACTTAATAATTTGTTCTTCTTCATTATAGTTCATCCTTGTTTATTTTATATTTTTCTAATAATTTTTCATCATACTCTCTCGTATTAAAATCAAAAAATATTTCTTTTTCCTTACCACATGTTAAGAAGTTTATCGCAGTTGATGAGTGTGTTATTATTCGTTCAAATTTAACATCACTTACCATCTCAATTAATTCCATTGGAACAGTCTGTGCAATTAATTTTACTCCATTAATATTCTCATAAGTAACACCATCTCTTGGATGGGGTTTTAAGTACACTTCATACCCTTCAGACAAATATTTATCACAAATTCTCTTATAAAATCCATATTGTCTATCATCACTGTTCATAAATCCATCTATGCTAAGTGGTTGTGTTAAAATTAGCACTGACTTATCTTTCACTTCAGATAGTTCTTCTACATCAAAAACTCTTAATATTAATTGTTTTCTTTCTTCACTTATGTTATTAAATAATCCTTTTCTTGGGACCTCTTTAAACTTGTGATATCTTTCATCTTTTGGAACTACTGATATGTCATTTACTTCTATCGATTGACAATATTTTTCCAAAAACCGGGTTTGTTTTTTTACAAAACAATATATGTTTTATAAATTCTTTATAATCTTGAACGGTTGCTTCTTTTTGTAAAAAGTTTGTCCCTAAAAATCTCTATATTTATACATAAAAAAATTATAACCATCTTCAATTGTATTATATGGAATTTTTGTATTTATCTAGATATGCTCCTATTGTAAAATGATCAATAAAGATATTTACTTCATTAAAAATTTTTCCAATCTCATTTTTTTAACTCTCGCCTTTGTGGTATGGATTTACAAAAAAAGCAAAGATACTCTCATCTATATGTATAATATCTTTCACAATATTTTCTTTTTATTAATATTCTTTGTATACGTTCATCTAGTCTTCTATTTACAATCGCTAATGAATCTGTACCATCGTCTTTAACTTTTTATTAATGCTAGCAAAAAAATTGATATTGAGTATTAAAAAAATATACAATGTTTCTTTATTTAACATAATTTATTTCCCCATCAAATTTCTATGATGTTTAAGTAATATTTTTTTATACATTTTTTTATTTATTAACATTATCAATAATCTTATCTTCCTATTAATTGAAATTTTATTATTTATAAGTAGCTGTAAAAAAATTTTTTATGAAAAATATACTTTTATATTATTATAATAAAGTTTATTATTGTAATCCGGACTTACAATTATTGCATCTAATATATTAAAATACGAATACATTTTTTTCGTCTGGCAACATCCTTTTTAAGATAAGGATATCTCGATACGACATAATCATAAATATCATCAGCAATTTCGATTAAATCTAAATTTTTTTCTCATTAAATTTCGAATTTGTAATACTATTTTTCTCTCATGACATAATTATAATAAGGACTATCAAATATAACAAAACTTTGAGCTTTTTTCATTAACTCCAATGAATAAAAACCATCCTCAAACAACTTACCTTTTGGGAATTTAATTTCCTTAGCCAAGCTGCTCCTTATCAATTTTGTCCACGCAGCTCCAAAAACTCTATTCATATTTACATATTCTTTTTGTATACTCATCCCTATTCAATATTAAATAATAGTTATCTTCTGTATAATTTGCAATTCTATTAGAATAAATAAACCTAAAATTACATTCAGCCACATCAGCATCTTCTTTTTTTATAGCTTCATATAGTTTCTCATACATTTCCGCATCTATATAGTCATCACTATCTACAAATCCTATATAATCTCCAGTTGCTCTTTCTACACCGTAGTTCCTTGCATCCGATAAACCGCCATTTTTTTTATGATATACCTTTATTCTATTATCTAGTTTTGCTAGTTCATCACATAATTTACCACTATTGTCTGTAGCACCATCATCCACTAGGATTATTTCTAAATTTCTATAAGTCTGATTAATTATTGAATCTATGCATCTTTTTAAATACTGTTCAACATTATACACCGGTACTATTATACTTATTAATTCATTCCCACAACTACTCACCTACTACCTCCTCAACAATTTCTTTGAAGTTAGAGATAATAACAGCTACATCTTCATCACTAAGTCTAGTATGTAGAGGTAATGTTATTTCTTTTACATAATAATTATACGCATTAGGATAGTTTTCAATATCGAATCCTAAGTTTTTATACGCAGTTAATAATGGTAATGGTTTATAATGAACATTACAGCTAATTCCACGTTCTGCCATTTTTACAATTATTTCACCACGTTGTTCAAATGTAGCACCTTCAACATGAGTAATATACAGATGTCCACAAGATTTATAACTATCTGAATTGTGACTTAGAACTGTAATTCTTGTTCCTTCGAATCCTTTATTATACTGATTAATAATATCTTCACGATGCTCTAAAAGTTTAGGATAACGATCTAGTTGAACTAGTCCAATAGATGCTGCAATATCCGTCAAATTACATTTGTATCCAGGGATAACAATATCATATTCCCATGATCCTGCTTTCGTTTTAGCTAAAGCATCTTTTGTTTGACCATGAAGTGAATATATTTGGTATTCCCTATATAATTCTTCATTATCAAAGTTTTTATTTTCTTTCCAAGTTACACTTCCACCTTCAGCTGTAGTGAAGTTTTTCACAGCGTGGAAAGAGAATGTAGTAAAGTCAGCCACAGACCCTATTTTCTTACCTTTATAAGTACTTCCTAAAGCATGCGCTCCATCAGCTACAACAGCTACTCTACCAAGTTTTTCTTGATATTCGCTATTAGCTTTGAATAGGTGTTTCTTACTTTCAATAACTTCGAAAATCCTGTCATAATCACATGGAATCCCTGCTAAATCAACAGGAATAACAGCTTTAGTATTCTCAGTAATAGCATCAGCTAAAGCATCATAGTCCATCTCGTGGCTATCTTCAGCTATATCAACGATAACAGCCTTTGCTCCAACGTGATAAATCACACTACAAGAAGCAGTATAAGTCATCGCAGGCACAATAACCTCGTCACCTTCACCAATACCTAAAACACGTAATGTTAACTCTAACGCTGCAGTAGCAGAATTAAGACAAACTGTTTTAGGTGTATCCGTAAATTCTGATAGTCTTCTTTCTAATTCTTTTGTCTTCGGTCCTGTTGTAATCCAACCTGATTTTAAAGTATCTATTACTTCATTAATTTCTCCATCACTAATATCTGGTGGCGAAAATGGTATATTATATTTTTTCATCTCAAACTCCTAATTATTTTTAATAAGTATTTCAATTTTATTTAACAACCGCAATAGCAGTTCTTATCATTATTTTAATATCATTTATCACACTGAATTCTTCAATGTACTTTAAATTATATTTCATCTTATCTGGAAGAATTTCCTCCACATAGATTTCATCTACACTTCTTCCACTTCCTTTGAACTTCTCAATAACTTCATCTTCATCTTTGTATTCAATACTCGCTGGAGAAGTTATTCCTGCAGGAAGAAGTAATGTTGCATTCATTTCATCAGTGTACTTATCTACATACTTTGCTACTTCAGGTCTTACTCCAACAAAACTCATATCACCTACAAGTACATTAATAAGTTGTGGAAGTTCGTCAAGGCGAAGTTTGCGAAGCTTATGTCCTACCTTACTAATACGAGGATCATTTTGCTGAGTAACAGCTGTTCCAAGCTTATCCGCATCCTTAACCATAGTTCTGAACTTAAAGATTCTAAAAGTTCTGCCATATGTAGTTATACGCTCTTGCCTATAAAACACAGGTCCTTCACTATCAAGTTTTATCCAGATAGCTATTCCTAAGATTATTGGCGATAAAGGAATAAGCAAAATTAATGCCAGCACCTTATCAAAAAGTAATTTCAGGAATAACGATATCTTCTTCTTTTCTATCGAAGCTCTATACTTTTTTACCACTTCGGTTTCAAATCTTTTATCAATATTCATCTATCACCTTAATACTAATCAAACAATTCTAATTAGCCCTATAAATTTATTATTATCTTATTATTATACCATAATTCAAATAATAACTGAAGAAAACGCAGTAAAAAAGACAACCAAATTAGGTTGTCTTAATGCTAATTTTATTAATTATTAAATTTACTAACCACGCTAAAAATAATGCTAATAATTAAAACTAAAAATAGAAAAAAATTACATCATTTAATCTAGAAGTAAAAAAATACTTTCCAACTATTGATATCACTAATCCATGTATCATATATAACTCAAATGAAATCTTACCTAAAAAAACAGTAAATACTTATTAGAAAAAAATCTATTTTTTTCTAACTATCAAGATAAAGAAAAATAGTAAAGATAACATTATCTACATTCGCTACTAACGCCAAACTATATTTATTCACCAAATCCATTCTTCTTAATAAAAAAATCATAATGATGAGATATAAATAATAATCCCGTTAATATCATTAACAACATAAAGTAATTATTATTTAACAAATCATCAATATTTGCTTTATATTTCCCCAAACTAATCCGACTACAAAAGGTAAAAGTACTGTTATACCACCAAAAAAATCATATTTTTAAAAATTATAGCTAAAAATAATATAAATTATCACAAAAAAATTGTATTACAAAAATATTGCACTTCCTTTATTACTAAAAAAACTTTAAACGATATATAAAAAGAACATGTACAATAAAAATGATTACATCTACAAACCAACCATTCGCTATTATCGTTGCCCCTTTTACAAAAAGATTAATAAAATAACTAATCGGTAATGTTTGTTTATTAAATACAAAATAAACTATATATATTCCTGAAACAAATAAAGCTGGAATAACAACTCTAGCTAACCGTTTGGTTAAAAAGTTATTTAAATAATTCTTTTTTCTTTCATTTTGCACGTATAATCCATATGCAGATAAAAATAAAAAAATCGAAACTATATACGTTCCCATATATTTAAAGTTAATAAATTCTCCTCCAGTACTCACCGACTGTGATAAGTGATGAAATACTATTCCTATGGCAAGAAATCCTTTTAACCCTGTTGTGGACTTCACACCCAAGTAATCATTATTGTTTGGCAATAAATATACTAATATCGAAAATAATAATAATACAAAGATATCCATAACTTCTCCTTAATCATAAATATAAATAGATTGTACCACACATACTAAGCATAGCACAATCTATTATCGCTATTATTAAATATTTACATTTAAATAATTTAATTAAAACTCACTATATACGTATTCTTGAACATTTGAAAAAAATCAGTTACAAAAACAATAAATAATTATTCCCATAATTAACACATAAAAGAATATCACCCATAAAATTAATTTTAAGTTATCACTAATTTTGTTTTGCAAATTTGTAAAGCTCTCTTTCAACTTCCATCCATCCTTTCACACCTACATGCATTACATCAAACAAGAAATAATCATCATATTCACGATTACCATAGTTTAAAACTTTAACATTATCATACTTTTTGGCCATTTCTTCAATATTTCTATACGCCTGTTCTCTCATTTCTTTAGATACCCCAGTGTAATCATTCCATTTTCCATTAACAGGAAAAATTATTACCTCAACTTTCATCCCCAACTCTTTTGCAACATCAAGAAATATCTCATAATCAATATATTCCGGAGATTCTAGATAACTTATTCCTTTATTTGAATCTCTAAAAGTTGAATAATTTTTTTAGCTAAATACGTATTATAATATTTGTTATCTACTGCATATTCGTTATTATTTGTAGTTTTCTTAACTTCCTCTACAAAAATCATTAGTAAGTGAATTCCAATCATAATTAGGAGTATTTTTTTACCAGAGAAAGGGTAATTCATTTTATCTTTATTAACATAAAATTGTATCTTATTCTTAAACGAGTATATATCGTTATCTAACGCTAACATTTTTCTCACCTATAAAACTCCCCTTATTTTCAATAAAATATTGTTTATATTTTCTATATATATCATTTTGGGCTTTACTATTACTAGTTAGCTCTATTACCCTATTAATTAGTTTTTCTTTTGTTTTTTTGCTAATTTTATCATTAATCATGGTATTATATATATGTTCTTGAGAAGCTTTATTTAAAAAAGCATCGTTTTGTAATCCACCTTTAGCGAACCATTGCACAGATTCCACAATCGCCACTTTTTTATTTTTCATCGCACCTTCAATAGAACCTAACGTTGAAGCTTGAACAATATTTTGTGAATACCCTGTTCCAATTTGCATAATATTAAAATCTTCATAATTAAATATCTTATTAGGATGATATCTCTCATTAATTGTTGCAGTTAACTCTGAAGAGCCTAGTAATACAAGAGTGTTTGAGGTAATGTTTTTAGTTATTATATCTTTACTTTTGTATTTTTCATAGGACGTACTATATCTAATACTATTATCATTTACTTTATAATAGTCTTCTATCTTTTTTTATACGTCTTATTTAAAATTACAAGTGTAATTAATACCAATACTATTGATATTAAAAATGCTTTTAATCTTATCATCTTTACTTCCTATTTTCTATGTATGCTATTACTTTATTTGGTGTGTCTATTTCTTCATAAGTTACTTCAGTCGGTGCTATACTTAGTCCAAATATTTCTTCAATTTTTTTACTAACATTTCTACAAAAAGCTAATGAGTCCATTAGACCTTCTTCTTTCATATTTATGTCTAAATCTTCTCTTACAACTTCATCTTCACAGATTTCTTCTAACATTTCTAATACTTGCTCTTTTATCATGTTTATTCTCCTAACTCTATATTATTTTTTTTAATACATGGCTTATTAGTTTATATGGTTCTCCTGAAAAGATATATAATCCTATTATTACTAGATTTATCGTTATGAACCAACTAAGAACTTTATACCATGTTTCATTTTTATTCTTCTTGTAAAATTTACTTTTCTTTTGGTAATATTCAAATCCTGCCATTAATAAACCGTGGTAGAATCCATATACTATATAACTTATAGTTAGACCATGCCAGAATCCCATAAGCACCATATTCACCATGTAAGCATACATCGCTGTATTTAGTCTCTTCTTAAATCTTTTCTTCTTTGTTGCTTCCATAAAAACTCTTGAGAATACGAAGTCTCTTAACCATGTTGATAGTGTTATGTGCCATCTATTCCAGAAGTCTTTTATGTCTATACTTAAAAATGGTTTATCGAAGTTCATAGGTGTTTTTATCCCTAAGATATTACTACTTCCTACTGCCATTAAACTGTATCCTGCAAAGTCGAAGAATAGATATAGTGTATATAGATACATGTATTTTATCGAATACATAAAGGCTCCATGGTTTGTTAAACCAACCAGATAATGATAACTAAGTGTTGAGAATACTACTTTGTATAATAGTCCCAATATTAATCTGTATATTCCTTCTCCTGCTAGCTCTAAGTACTCTGCTCTTGGCATCTTTTCTTTTATATCACTCATGAATCTTCTACTTCTATCTATCGGACCTGAGCTTACTGTTGGGAAGAATAATAGGAATTGTACATATTCTACAGCACTGATTTTTCTTTTATTAAACCGTCTGATATTTCTATCATAATTTGTATTGTCTTAAATGACATATATGATATTCCAATAAAAGCTAATAAATGTAAATGTGTTACCGCAAATATTTTATTTATTACTAGTGGTAATATCGATAACATCACTAATATTTTTAAGGATTTTTTATTTTCTGTTTTTTGTGCTATTAATACCAATATGTATTCATATAGGATGAAACCTATTAGGTATGCTAACATTATTGTACTTTTTCCATATATAACTACGGCAAAGATAATCGATAATGCTAAGATGTAATACTCTATTCTTCTACCTAAATAGTTTATTATAAATCCTATAATTAGTGCTATAGCTAAGAAAAAGAAGAATTCTATTCCTTCAAAGTAGCTCATTTTATACTAACTCCTTTAACTTTTTCTTATCTATCTTACCGTTATTATTTAACGGCATCTCATCTAAAAAGACAATTTTCTTAGGTATCATATATTCTGGAACTAATTTCTTAAGCTCTTGTTTTATCTGTTTAGTTACTTCGAAGCGTTTTTCTATCTCTTCGTTATATACTACAAATGATACTAGTGATTTTACTTTTCCATCTTCATAACTTGGAACCGTAGCCGCTTGTCGTATCTTTTTGTTTTTAAGTAGATTGTTGTCTATATCTTCAAGTTCTATTCTATGCCCATGAAGTTTTACTTGGAAGTCTATGCGTCCTTCACAAAACAGCATACCATCTTTGAAATATCCTAAGTCACCAGTAAGATAACTTCGTTCTTCTTTTCCATCTACTTCTCCTATACCAAATTTTTCATTTGTTATAGCATCATTTTTGAAATAACCTTTTGCGACAGTATTTCCTGTAATTACTATCTCACCTTTACCTTCTTCATCAGGATCAGCTAAATGTACTTTGGTCCCCCATTTCACCTCTCCAACCGGTAGGTTCTCATAGTATTCTTCATTTACTTCTTTTGTTATCTCAACCCATGTAACCATTACTGTTGATTCTGTTGGTCCATATGTATTTATAACTTGAGCATTTTCAAAGTTTTCATGGATTTTTTCTACTGTTGTACTAAATAGTTTTTCTCCACAAAATACAAATTGTTTTACTTTTGGCATTAAACTTTGATTGAAATTTTTATCTATAAAGCACATTTCTATAAATGATGGTGTTGAAATCCATATTGTAGCATTTGATTTATTCAACTCCTCAAACATTAATTTGAAGTTTTCTTGATGTTTTTTATCTATTTGTACTAAAGATGCTCCTAAATAAATACTTGGCCACAATGACATTACCGATAGATCAAATGAGAATGGTGGATGTCCTAAAAATACTAATTCTTCTTTTTCATCATAATATCCTGTATACCAATGCAAGAAATTATTCAAGTTATTATATGTAATACACACACCTTTTGGCTTTCCTGTACTTCCTGATGTAAATATTATATAGAATAAATCTTCATCTTTTACATAATGTTCTTTTGATATTATATCTTGTGTAGCCGATAGTATTTCTTTAGCAGATTCTACATCTAACATTTCTCTAGTCAGTTCTATTTTTTCCGTCACAAGTACTAGTTTTGATCCTACTGTTTCTACTATTTCTTCCACTCTGTCTTTAGGTGTATTTATATCTACTGGGCAAAATGCTCTTCCTGATTTCACACACGCTAAAAAGTACACTAACATAAACGGATGTTTATGTCCATACACTACTATAGGGTTTTTGTCTTCCCCTAGTTTTTCTTCCAGATAAAACGCAAGTTTATCCGAATATTCTATTAAATTTTTGTATGTTAAATTTTCATCCTGATATATATTATTGATATATACCTCTTTAGAACTATTTTGATACTGTTCCAATTTTTCAAAAAAAGTTAATTTCACTTATTCTCTCCTTAAGAATTTATTCATTTACTAGTATACCATATATCTACTTATTTTTCAGTTGATATAATAATTTCCAGCAAAAACAACTTAAAGCAAAAACTCGAATCCAGATTACCCCAGACTCGAGTTCTATTGTTATTTAGTTTACATATTCAAAGGTAAGAGACATAGATACATTCTTTCTATCATAATTATCTCAGCACCTTTTGACCTTCTCTACTTAATATTAAAATTCTTAAGTACGATACTAAATGTAGTTAAATTGTGTAGTAACGCTAGTAAGTTAGATGGCAATACGTTTATTAGTCCTAGGAATATTAGTGAACTATTAATCGATACCGTACTCTTAACGTTATTACTCATCTGCGCACGTAGTTTTTTTGAAACATCCGATAATAGTAATAATGAGCTAAGTGAATCTGATTTTAGAACGACATCACTGATTTGTTTAGAAAGATCAGCACTTTCGCTCATAACGATACTTACATCACTTTCTGATAGTGCTGCTGAATCATTTAGACCATCACCTATCATTAGTACCCGACGTCCTTTTTCTTTTTCCCTCTTAATATACTCAAATTTTGTAACTGGAGTCATACTTGTATGTACTTCATCGAAAGTTACATCATTTAAGATTTTCTTAGTTCTTACTTCGTTATCCCCTGTTAATAAGACAACTTTTTTACCGTTATTTCTAAGTTCAGTTAATACCTTATTTGCTTCATCTCTTAGTGGTATATCTACACAGAAAATCGAAATTAATTGTCCTTTATACCCTAAGAACAATAGGTTATACTGTTCTTGTTTTTCAGCAATTATTTGTTTTTGTTCATCTGTAACAACTACTTTTTCATCTTTTAGTAATTGTCTACTTCCGATAACAACTTTTTCACCATCAATATGAGAAACTATACCTTTTGATGCGATGTGGTATAACTCCGTATGCATTTCTTCATGCTCAATTCCATCTTCTTCAGCCTTACTCACAACAGCACTAGCAATCGGATGATAGATATGTTCTTCTAGGCACGCTCCAATTTTTAGTACTTCTTCATAAGAATATCCATAAAATGGTAGCACTTCTTGAATATATGGTTTAGACACCGTTATTGTTCCTGTTTTATCAAAAACAAATGTATCGATATCCTCATATTTATCAAGAGTTACAGAGTTTTTAACTACGATTTTCTTATCAATTAAGTTTTTAATAGTAGTTAGATACGCCACTGGTGTTGATAATTTCAATGCACATGAATAATCAACTAATAGGAACGAAATTGCCTTAGCAAATGATCTAGTAAATAAATACGTAAGTCCCATCGCTAAGAAGTTATATTTTACAATACTATCCGCTAGTTTTATATATTTGTAGTGGTATGTATCTTCTCTACTTTCAGAATCTTTCATCAATTGGATAAGATGATGAATACGACCATTAACCTGTGGATTTTCGACTTTAATCTTAACTTCACCGTTAACAACTATCGTATTAGAATAAACTTTATCTCCGATATTTGACAATTGGGAAACTTTCTCCAGTCAATGAACTTTCATCAACACTAGCCCCCTCAGTCATCACAACACCATCGAATAAAATCTCATTTCCTTCTGAAACTAGAATTACATCATCTTTTCTAACTTCTGAACAAGTTACTTTTCTATTTCCTTCTTCTTCTACAAGCCATACTTCTTTATCCATAGAAGTTAAACTTTGTTCAAGAACTTTTACAGATTTTTTCTCAGACCAATTGTTAAGTGACTCTCCTAGTTCTAAAATAAACATAATAGAACTTGCTGTATCTCTCGCACCTGTCGCTAATGATACAAGAATCGCCGCAGAGTCAAGTGTTTCCATAGTAACTTGCTTATGTGCTAGTAGTTTTAATGTGTCTTTTAGATATCCTGAAGCTTTCCACCATGTATGAATCGCTCTTAATGGAAGTGGTACGAATAATTTCGACATTGCACGCCAAAACAGAGCATCCATTATTATCGAATAAGGACTTTCTTCAGCTTTAGCTACTGGATTCTCATAACAATCTTTTACTTTTTCTTTATCAACTAATTTAAAGAATTCTTGTAAACAACTGCTACTTCCTTCTTTAAAAATAACAACAAAAGTGTACTCATCTTGATAAAAGTCCACTTTTTTTATGTTTTCGATTTTGGCTGCTCGTTTTTTAAAATATACTTTCACATCTGGTGTTAAGCGAAAATCAGCTCTAACCCTAGCTCTGCCACTTGATAGATGTAGTATTTTAAAATCCATCTTATTTTGCCTCTAATTCTTGAAGATTGCTTTCTCTTTTTTCTTTTTCGTATAAATCTTTAGCATCTGCCACTACATCATCAGCATGTTGTTTGATGTTTGAAACAGTTCCTTCTACTCCATCTTTTTGCTTTATATAATTTTTGATAAAACAACTGAGTAACCTTTCTTAGCATCTTTACTTGATAAAAGTTTAAGACCGAAAGTCCCGAATGCTACTCCTCCTGCAAATACCCCTGGTGTTTTAAGTGCTGCTTTAGCAACTTTTTAACGCTTTAATTGACATATTCAATTCCTCCTTATAAATATATTATTATAATTCAATTATATCACTTTGTTAATTATATGTAAATCTAAAGATATCAAGCTTTCATCTGTCATTTTTTTAATATTTTATCAATTTTTTTGACTCTGAAATATTTTTACTTTTCCTTAAACTTGTATAGTCAAAAAAATTAACGTTTTATTTTCTTACTGATAATTTTACAACCCTTGTTTTTTTACAGTATTTAGGTAGATATTTATTTTTTTCTTTAGAAAAAAATTAACTCTAAAATTATATATTTTCTAACATTCCCTCACGCAACTTAACTCTCCATGGTAATTTTTTTCTTCTCTATACTATAGTAAACATAGTTGTTTATCAATGTGCAACATATAATTATTATTTATATTTTCTATCTTTTTTTCAACATTAGAAATTCATTCCTTTCTCTACTTATTTGTGTTAGAAATGTTTTTTTAATCAATCGTTAGGCTATTTATGTTATAATAACTATGTTAAAGAATGAGAATAGTCGGCAAAATCGATTTCTCAGAAATCACGATTTTCAAGCTACCCTCTTTAAGATTAAAAAATAGACTAAATCTATAATAAGGAGAAACTTATGATTTATATTATCGGACTTGGACCGAATGATAGTTCAAACATTAAAGAAAATATTAAACAACTTTTGCTAAATAACACTAATGCTATGGTTATTGCACGTACTAAAGAGCATCCTGCGATTTCTTTCTTAGAAGAAAACAACATCAAATTTGAAACTTGCGATAGATTTTATACAGAAAGCGAAAATTTCGAAAATACTTATAACGGTATCGCGAATTATATTCTTGAAGTTGCTGAAAATAATGATGTGATGTATCTTGTTCCTGGTCACCCGATGGTTGCTGAGCTAACTACTCAACTTCTAATAAATAGTGGAAAAGATGTTAAAATTGTTGGTGGAGAGAGCTTTTTAGATTCGTGCTTCAATGCTGCACAATTCGATCCTGTGGAAGGATTTTCTCTTGTTGATGCTACTGCATTAGAAACGCTAAGACAGGTTAATCCTCTGCAACATCTGCTTATAACACAATGTTATGACGATTTGACTGCGGCGAATGTATCAGACGAGCTTATGTCTTTCTATCCTTACGACCATGAAGTTAAAGTTATCGAGCAAGCTGGTGCTGAAGATGAGAAAATTTACACAGCCCCTCTACATGAACTTTCTGCTGCGGTTGGTGAAGAAGTTAATAACCTACGTGCTTTATATATCGCACCATTAAAAGATGGTCTTAGCTTTAATATTAAAAATTACACTAAAGATTTCGATGAAAATGATGATACTACAGAAACTGATTTAGTAGATAAATTAGAAAAACTTGTCTCAAGTCTTAAAGCTAATCTAGATAGAGAAGAAGACTATACAAGTGATAATTCGAAACTACTAGCTGAGATTATCAATACATCACTTGATTTTACAATCGCAAGCGACAACTACTACGAACTTAGTGATATCCTTTCAGAAATGAAAGCAGATAGACAAAAATAATTTTAGTATAAGGACATTAATATGGATAAGGTATTAGCTTTTAGCAAAAAATTATTAAAAGAAGTTATAGATAAAAATTCAATCGTCGTTGATGCTACTGCTGGAAATGGAAATGATACACTGTTTCTAGCGAAAACTTCAGCGAAAAAAGTTTATGCATTTGACATCCAACAATTGGCAATTGAAAATACAACGAATCTTATTAAAGAAGCTGAACTAACTGATAAATGTGAGGTTGTTCTTGATTCCCACTTTGAATTTGATAAATATATAGATGAAAAGATTCGTGCCGTTGTATTTAATCTAGGATATCTACCGAATGCTGATCACGAGATTACAACACTAGCTGAGACTACACTTGCGGCTATTAAGAAATTTTTACTACGTCTAGAAACCGGTGGCAGAATCGTCATCGTTGTCTACTGGGGTCATGAGAATGGTAAGGTAGAAAAAGAAGCATTATTAAACGAACTTCAAAACCTTGACCAAAAAGAAGCTGAAGTGCTAATTTATCAATTCATAAATCAGAAAAACAATGCGCCATTTATTATTGCGATTGAAAAAAGAAAGGAAATTTCATGCGAGAAATAGAAATAGAATTTAAAAACTTACTGACAAAGGATCAATATGATGTATTGTATGAGAAATACAACCTAAGTAATTCTGAAAAAATAATTAACAAAAATTTCTACTATGATGATGCAGATAAAAGTTTCAAAAACATTGGAGCAGCGCTAAGAATTCGATATACTAACAAAAAAACAGAGATGACTCTGAAAATAAAAGGTGAAACTCAAAACATTGAAATAAATGTACCACTTGATGAAAGATATCCAAAAGAACCAACAGTACTTCCGATTTTACCAAATGAAATTATCTCAGAGCTAGAGCGAATGACCGTGAAAATTAAAACTCCGATGCTAATACAAAAAATAGAAACATTAAGACATGAAGTGACTTTAGAAGAGGGTTTGCTAGTTCTTGATAAAACAACATTTATCAATGATATTGTCGATTATGAACTAGAATTCGAGACTAAAGATTACGAATCAGGACTAGCTGCATTTGAGAAACTATTAGAAGAAAATAATATTGATAAAAATCCAGCAAAACCAAAAATAGCAAGAGCTGTTGAATATTCAAAAACAATAAACTAAATAAAAAAATTAATAGAATCAATATATATAATATAAATTACAAACATAGTTCTGTACGACGATACAAACTTTTATATAATCAAGTAATGTAATTTAAAAACAACCTTCCATATACGAGTTATTCAAAAATAACATCTTTTGAATAAATTCATATGGGAGGTTTTTTTATTATGTCAGTTTAAAAACTTATTAGAAACACACCGATATCAAATTATACACCATTCTCAAAAATGGAAATTTTTGACCGTTTTTTTCCATTTTGAATTGTTTTTTTCTTACCTCAAAATGGAAATTTTATCTGTTTTTTCCATTTTAGATTACTTTTCTGATCTCAAATTGGAAATTTTGACTGTTTTTTCCATTTTGAATTGTTTTTCTTACCTCAAAATTGAAATTTTGACCGTTTTTTCCATTTTGAATTGTTTTTTTCTTACCTCAAAATGGAAATTTTACCTGTTTTTTTCCATTTTGAATTACTTTTTCTATCCTCAAAAATGGAAATTTCGATTGTTTTTTCCATTTTGAATAACAAAAAATCTGGGAAACCACGAATCACTTTTGATTCACTTCCCAGATTTCTTTTTTTGTATATACTAATCCAAAAAAACTAATCATCCCCTTTGAGATTTGTATATACATTAAGTTGAGGACAAGTTGTATTTCTTCCTACAAAAAAACTCTAATCTTTTTTAAACTTAACTCCGTTATTTTTTAATTTTTGGATAACCGTAGCACCTATGCCACCTAGCTTTTTCAATTCTTCTTCCGTGTAAGTCTCCATAATTTCTTTATTATAAAACTCAGCATCAATAAACCTATTCAACTGTCTTTCCATACCAGCGAAAATTGGATCTTCTTTCATCATTTCCTTAGAAATATTCATGCGACCTTCCACTATCAGAATAACTCTTCTTTCTATTTCTTCTTTATAGAATTTTTCTAACAATTCATAATGGTATTTACTAGTAAGGTAATCTTTAGCTATGCTAGCTGCAAAATGCATTTCGAAAGCTTCTGGTTTTTGTAAGTCTTTTTCATCTTGCAGCATTCCCTCTATAAAGCTTTCAATTTTTTCAAAACCGCCTTTAAAAACAATACCAACGTATTTATTAAGTTCTTTAAGCTTCGTCATATAATAATGTGCTTCATCAAGTTTACCTTGATTTATACCAAGGATACTTAATAATAATAGTGTAGGTTCTGAAGCTAAATAATCGAAACATTTAATATGATTTCTCATCAAGTCATCTCTATTCAAACGGACATAAACATGTGTTAGTTCATCTGTAACCTCAGAAAAATCCGATGGACTAGCTTCTAACAAAAGTCTATATAATTTCGCAGCCTCTTCGTACAATCCAGCTTTTACATAATATCCCGCAAGAGCATCCGCTAATATCATCTCTTCGGTATCTTCATCACTTTCTGAATATAAAATATCCTCACCAAGCTCAATAGCCATCTCTATACCACTATGATTTTCCTCATGCAGTTCTCTTAAGGCATTAACCTTATTAAAAACACTCATATCACTATCATCAATCGCATCGACAATATCACCAAGAGGTCCATCTACATCATAACCCTCTTCCACCATATTATAAATATGTTCGAAAACTTCTATAGCATCTTCTCTATTAGAAAAATGTTCTCCTTCAGTTTCTATAAATTCTTTAAGTAATATTTCAAATTTTTTATCACGTTTTACCATAAGTCATCCTCCATTAGCTCCATTTGGATATCAAACTCACTATCATCAGAAAACATTACACCATTCATATGTAAATTTCTGATTGTCCCTTTACCTAAACCTTTTATTTTCAAAAACTCAGCCTTAGTAATCTCTAAAAAGTCTTCTTTGGTTAGTAAAAAGTTCGCATGCATAATTTTTAATTCTGTATCTCGAATAGCCATAAATGATTTATCTCTTTTCATATCAGCAACTGTTATTTCCTTACGATTCGCATACTTATCCAAATCATCACCAATAACATATTCACTTTCCCTAACATGCATAAGAAAGTCAAAATAATACTCTTTACTTAAGAAATAATCGAACTTCATAACAGTATTAAGAGATTCTAAATATTTACAATCATTATCGGTGCTAAACTTAATTAACTTAGGATTAGTTATTCTATCTAAAACATCAGAAATATATTTATTCTTTTTAATCAACTTTTTGTAAAACGCGACTGCCTCTCTCTCTTCACCTTGCATCAAATAGTAAAAAACTTTTGACAATAAAATGACCTCATCATCATTTTTACGATGTTTATTCGCAAGTTTATAGTAACGATTAATCTCTGTAAAATCATTTAATATGAGACTGGCTACTATGAAATTGTGATATATTGGCATCATAACTTTATCAACCATGTCTAAAGTGAAATAAAACGGCTTATAGGCATACTGAACTTTATTGTATAACTTATTCCCTAAATAAAATTCCGCAAGATGATGACAAACTCTTAGATAAAGATAATTAATCGGGAATAACTTACCATCAACAAAGCCTTCTTCAAAATTGTAAGCTTCATCTCTTAACCGTATTAACCTTAGTTCTGTTTCATATTCCGTACAATCTTTGCTAACTATTTCCCAAACTCTAGCATCCACATTATACTTAGATAAATCTATAGCTTTTTTTATATTAGCCGCATATTTTGGCTCTTCAAAATTCTCAATAAATTCCTCAAAAAGTTTCATCGATTCATTAAAATCAGACTTAATCTTTTTAGAAGAGAACTGTATTTCACCATAACCTTGATTGAGATTAAAATCTCTATATTTACTACTTCTTATTCCTGTATATCCTTTTCTATCAACAGGAAATTTTATAATTTTTTTATTATTCATTACTTCTCCCCCTTTTTATTTTCTAGTAAATCTATAAAAATTTACAGCGATTTTTTTACGATCATCTTATATATTAAAAATTTTTATAAAAATTCATTACCTTTCAACTTTATTCTACATCAAAAATACAATATAATACAAACTTAAAAACTACCAAATAATCATGTAGTCAGAATATAAAAAAATTTAAAAATAATTAACATAAACTAAAAAAATTTTATCAGCTAATCAACTTATAAATTAACATACAAAAAAACCGATTGAACTAAACCTTCAATTGGCTTTCGTGATGAAATTTGATAGACATCATTCACTTCTTATAGTCTATCCTATGTTTTAGCTATTGATCCAGCGTAAATCATCTTCACTTATGTCTAATATAAATTGATACCTTGCCCGAAAGGAGGTGGTTGAATGGAGATAGACATTACCCAAATTCTTGTTAATTATTATCAGAAATACTAATCCTAATATATAATAATATCCTCTTAATTTATATCAACTTACTTTTTAGACACAGCTCATAAATTCCACTCTATACGTGATTTTCACCACTAATCTGATTAAAATCAAAATTAGGGCTTATATTAAAAAGTATTATTACTTCCTATTCACTTGTCTATACTTTATCATACCTTTCTAGATCATGTCAAACAATTTTTATTTAAAATCACTGTTCTCTTTTCTTGATAACCACCTTTTTTATTTTTCATTTACATAATCTTAAAAATGCAATTTTAATCTCAATATCAATAAGAAAACCTTTTCTTATGTAATTTATAATGATATAATGAAGGTAGGCTACTTGCCCAAAAGGGAGGTGGTCGCATGTACGATATAATCGTCCAAATTCTTGTTGGACTATTTGTAGGAGTTATTCTCCTATTTATAGAATATTTTTATTTCCTAAATGATAAAAACAACAAGAAAGGGTAGCCCTATTTAGGCACGACGTACATGTTATTCACTCATGTATGAATATCTATTCTCATACTAAGTGGTATGTTAATACATATAAAAAAGCAACTGAAGGGCAATTTCAGTTGCTTTTCGTGATCACATGTGAATATAATCGTCCAATTCACTTATCTATATTCTACCATACGCCTTTTCTTGTTGTCAATTAATTCGAAGAGCTTCACCTATATTCCCTCCCCTATTTACATAACCTTAAAAACATAACTTTAATCTTAATATCAACAAGAAAACCTTTTCTTATGTAATTTCTAATGATATAATGAAGGTAGGCTACTTGCCCGGAAGGGAGGTGTTGGCATGAATACTAGTATTTTGCAAATTCTTGTGAATCTATTATCCGGAGTCATTCTTCTGATAATTGAATATTATTTCCTAAAAGATAACAACGAGAATAAGTAGCCGTTTTAGGACACGACGCATACTCGTCACTTTGTATGTGAATATTAAAATTAATATAAAAAGCCAATTGAAATAGCAGTTCAATTGGCTTTCGTGTTTGGAATGTACTAGTATCTTGCATTCACTTTCTTATATTCTACCATATACCTTTTCTTGTTGTCAATTAATTCGCAGTTATTTTCTCTATATACTCTTCCGATTTACATAATCTTAAAATTCTAACTTTAATCCTAATATCGATGAAAAATACCTTTTCTAAGATAATTTATGGTGCTATAATAAAGGTAGGCTACTGCCCCAGAAGGGAGGTGTTGGTATGAATACTAGCATTTCACAAATTCTTGTGAATCTATTATCCGGAGTTATTCTTCTGATAAATAGAATATTATTTCCTAAAAGATAACAACAAGAAAAAGTAGCCATTTTAGGACACGACGCATACTCTTCACTTTGTATGTGAATATTAAATATTAATATAAAAAGCCAATTGAAGTACAAGTTCAATTGGCTTTCGTGTTGGAATGTACTAGCATTTCACATTCACTTTCCTATATTCTACCATATACCTTTTCTTATTGTCAATTAATTCGAAAAATGTCTAACAATATTACAGAAGCGATAAATTCCTTTAAACTATAAATTCCAACACTCACAGAAAGAAACTTATGCATATGGGTATTGCAACATAGATTTTCATCAAAAGGATAAAACTTTCCCACTGACCATATGTAGGGCTACCTTTTCTATGATTCACAACCACATCTAAAACTTCTCCAATCTCTACACGAATAAGTTTTGTTTGTGCAGTATCACCTCCTTGAAAATGTAAACCACTAACAACACCAGCTTCAACTGATAATGAATGATTGTCTTAAACGAAATTAAAATCTATACCAGGTTGTCTATACTTTTCTTCAAAACAACTCTCCATAAAGAAACCAACTTCATCTTCAAAAAATCTGGTTCTATTATTTTTACATCTTTTAATTTTGTATCGAAACTTTCATTCCAAACTGCTCCTATCCCATGATTAGACTAATTCTTTCATTCTTAATTATACTGTATTTAGTATTTTTTTCCCTAATGAAAATTTCTCAAAATCTGCACGAATAAATAATAAAAAAACCAATCAGGATTAAACTCAATTGGTTTTCTATAAAAATATATTTATGAGAGTGATTCAAAAAAATCTTATTTTTGAAAAAAATCTATTTTGTAGAATTACTTCCTCAAAAATTTATCAGATATCTAAAAAAAGCTTTTTATAAAGTAAATTTAGATATCAATAAACCACTGCGCCTATGAGTTATAATATACGCTTTTTTTAAAAATTTAGGACTTTTTGGGTTAGCCCCGTTATATTATTTTCTGTATTTTTTTATTTAGACAATATTGTAGAATTTTTATCTCATTACTATTACATAATGCGTAAGTTACTATATAATTGATAAATTTAAATGACATTCTAGTGTTAAATAGTAGCTCCCAATGTTATAATATAAGTGCAGTTTTTCATTTTTGCATAGAATGATACCGTGATTATCTATACTCATTAATATATCATGTACAAAACCATTTAATTCTGTTATCAGAAATAATAAAAGAAAAAAACTACTAACTAAGAATATAGGAGGGATTTTTATGTATTTAAAAAGTTTATCAATAAAAAAATTATAGAAAATATGGCAAAGACTTTCAGACTATTAACTTTGCCCATAGTAAATGGCCAAAAAAATATCGTATAATGAAGAAGATGAAACTAAGATAAATAAAAACAGAAGAGTATATATCAAAAAAACTCATCACTAATTGTAGGTAAAAAAATAATTCTGGTAAAAAGTACAATTATCAAATTATTAACTACATTACAAAAATACTAAGTCGGGTAGTAGGAATGTTTTCAAGCATACAGACTTTAATTTAAACATATTAGCAGAATGGTATCAAACAAATATTAATGAAAAATCTGAAGAAGATATAAGAAATATTGATAAATCTAAGTTTCCTAAGCTAGAGTTTCAGTTGATATTAGGAATTGATGATGGAAATGATTTGATTTCAAGTTTCGAAGATATATTAACTACAAGTGAAATAAAAACAGAAGAAGCAGAAGAAGCAGAAGAAGCAGAAGAAGCAGAAGAAGCAGAAGAAGCAGAAGCAAAAGCAAAAGAAATTTCTGAAATAATTATCAACGCTAAATATGAAGTTGCTGATACTCAATCTTTCTTAGAAGAACTTGTTAAACTTAATACTGGTTATTCAGAAAAAGAAGACCAGCAAAATGAAGAGTTCTCAAACTATAAAAAAGAGCTTCAATATAGAGAATATTTAGCTTTATTTAGCAGCAATTACTTTGTTTTAAATTTTTATCCTAAAGGCAGAGATGAACCAGCTAAGGAGTTTTCTCTGTCTCCATTATTGAAAGTGGATACAATAGAAGCAAATACGGTTAAAAATGACAAGACCCTTTCCCAAGCTTATAATAAAAATAGTTTCAACGTATATAAAAAAATAATAATATGAAAGTAATTAATACTTTAGTTGATGATATTAATTATAAAGTAAAGGATATGGTTGATACCAATATAAAGAATATTCTTCAAGGTGCAGTATCTAGCATTGAGTCAACCAAAAATTTAAAAATGAATTTACATCCAGATGTAACTTTAGAGAAGATTTTTGCAAATAGTATTATTTATGAGTACCAAGAGGGAAATAATAACATACCTGAAAGTCAGTTTGGTATGGGGTATACAAACTTGATGGTTATTATTGCAAAGATTGTTGACTATATTGAACTATATAGCGAGAAAGATATCAACGGTTCAGTAAATATTCTCTGTATTGAAGAACCAGAGTCATTTATGCATCCTCAAATGCAAGAATTATTTATAAAGAATATTTCAAAAGCAATTGCTACTTTACTGGGTAAAAAACAGCAACTAGATACTTTTCAAATTATCATCACAACTCACTCAACACATATCTTAAACAGTAAGATTCAATCAGGAAACACTCTAAATAATATTAGTTATCTAGGTCGACTAGGTGGAAATAATATTATACAGAACATTAGTGATAAAAGCAATAGTATCTAATGGAGATATTAATAAAAAAACCTATGAATATATAAAAAAATATTTAAGATTAGAGGCATCAGATCTTTTCTTTGCTGACGCAGTCATTTTTAGTTGAGGGTCTTTCAGAAGAAACCTATTTAAGATATGAAATTGATAATCATCACATTTTGAAAAAAATCATCATGTGAAAAATTTATAGAATTGATGGAGCTCATTCTCATAAATTTATTAAGTTATTAGAGTTACTAGGTCTTAAAACTATTATTTTTTTACAGATTTGGATTTAAAAAGAAAAAAACAAAAAAATAAAAAAATGGTAAAAATAATAAAAAAACTATCTATCAACATTAGCGATTTGAGTACTCAATATGCTAACCCAACCGAGTGTCTAAGCACTAATAAAAGCTATACAATATTTTTGTAAGAAAAGAAATAAGTAATGAGAAAGCCACATATACTACAATTAATCCTCAGTTAATTAAAAAAACTTACGAATAAAGAAGAATTGAGTATTAATTATAATAATATTACTCTGTACTCACAAGGTAAAATAAATGGATATTATGCTACTAGTTTTGAAGAAGCAATTATTTTAACAAATGCAGTTGACGAAGATAAAAAAGGATACCAGCAATCCTTAATTAAGCTTCTAAAATATGTCCATCCAAAAAAGAAAGGCTTGGCAAATATCAAAGAATGTTTCAAGATTGCTGAGAAATCTTACATGTATCAAGTAGATCTGTCTAATGAAAAATCAAAGTTTTCTACTGGAATAGTGTATTTATCAATAACAGATAGAGAATTCAATCTCAAATTACCTAAGTATATCGAATCAGGCTTAAACTCGCTTTGTAAATATTTTGAGGAGGGGATGAGTAATGACGTATACAATTAGTCCAGAAAATGAACAATTAGAATTAGATATTCAGAAAAAAATTAATAAATGTTTAAAAAACTTTAAGAGTTTTTGTTTTGATGCTGGTGCAGGGGCTGGAAAAACTTATGCACTTCAAAAATCAATCGAGTATGTTTTGAAGACAAAGGGAGAAACTTTAAAATTAAGGAATCAAAAAATCTTATGTATCACTTATACTAATGCTGCAAAAGACGAAATCCTTGAACGAATTGGGAAAAATTCTTCGGTAGTAGTTTCTACAATTCATGAATTTCTTTGGGGATTTATCGCTATTCAGCAAGAACTACTAACTATAGAACATAAGAAAAAAATTAAAGAAGAACTCAAGGAACTCGAACAAAAAATAACCGGTAATCCTCTCTCTAGTTCTAGAAATGTTGTTCTGATTGATTTTCAGAATGCGATTAGTAATGAAGAGTTTCTAAAAACTTTCTATAATACACCTATAATTCCCTGCAGAAAAAAATTTAAAGAGAAAAATTATTGCTCACAATAACTATTTTGAAGATTATTTAAGCAATGTTAACACATTTAGCACTTTTGTTAAAAATTAATATCAAGAAGACTAAACTTGAAAAATACGTTAAACGAAATCAAATCTAAAAAAATAAACAAAATTGTTTATAACCCCATTCAAAAATCAGGGATAAACTTGAAAAAAATATGTTATTAGTCACGATACATTATTACTTTACTCTAAAAAAATATTATTACAAGTCAGAATATATTAAAAAGATTATTTTTCAGATAGGTATCCATATGTATTAGTAGACGAATACCAAGATACAGATGAAAAAAAGTTATTGATATAATGGATAGTATCAGGGAATATTCAAATGCTAAGAAAAAAATTTATGGTAGGTTTTTTTGGGGATTCTTTACAGAATATTTATAAAAGATGGCGTAGGGGTTCTCCCACAAAAAAATAAGTATCAAATTATTGAAAAAAATTTAACCGCCGTTCTTCTTCACAAATAGTAGGCTTGATTGAAAAAAATTAGAAATGACAATTTTGGCCAACAGTCTATATATACTAATTTCAACAATGGATCTTATAATTTTTTTATATTGCAGATGATAATTTTTAATCTAACTAGTTTTCTACAAGAAAAAAATCTAACCAAAAGTACAGCCTGTCTTTTTAATGAAAAAAATGATGATATTATAAATGCAAGAGGATTTGATGAAATATTGACAGTTTTGAAAAAAATTCCCTCGATTTAATGGTAGTAACTATGATAATGTGACTAATGAATTTTTACAGAAGAATTTACAGCATATGGGATGGTTTTTAAGAGAGATTTTAACTTTCATAGACTTTATCCAAAAAATAGAGAATGGCAATTCAACAGTTAAAGAGATTATCCAGTTTATAACTTCATATAAATCAACACTAACGTTTGCGGAAATGCAACAATTTATTAGTAACTTGAGAAAAAAATTAATTTCTCAACACTGACAATCAATAAATGTATTAATGAAATTATTAATATCAAAGGACGAATCTCAGGAGAAAAAATTTTAAGAAACATATTCTCAATAGATGATATGGAAAAGGATATATTAGTTAATATAAAGAATCGTGCACATGATTATTTCTACTATTCTCAAGGTTTAGAAAACTCCGGAAAAGATACGACAGTTATCGATGAATTTTTTTGAATTAAATATTTCTATTTTTTTCAAATGGTATAATTATATTTTTTTGATGATGCTAGAAATGATGGGGTTAGTTATTATACATTACATGGTTCAAAAAGGATTAGAATTTGATAATGTAGTTGTTGTGTTGCAAGATAACTTTGCAAAGAGAAAAAGATTATTGTAAATTCTTTTTTTAAAAAATTATAATACTCAAATTGCTTCTGGTACACAATTTCAAGAAACTGATACACAATCTCAAAAAAAGCTGCTGCGCAATTTCAAGAAGTTCGTAATCTACTATACGTTGCTTTTTCAAGAGCAAAAATTAATCTTTATATTATTTATAAAAAAACAATCCTCCTGAAGATTTGTTAGAAAAACATAAAGGAAATTTTTCAGAAAAGTTCATATTTTTTTAAACAATAAACATATATTTATCAAGAATTAATTCTTATTCATCAAAAAAAGTGATGACCCAAAAGCTCCTAAATAAAAAAATCTATAAATACAATGGTTTATCGATGTTTAAATTCACTTTATAAGAACATTTAGATATCTAATAAACTTTGTCGGGAGTGACTCAAAAAAATCAATTTCTCCGATTAAGTCACTCCCTTAAATTCTATAACTTTTGAAATTATATAAATATTACAAATCTAATCTACTTGCTACTTCAGCATCCTCTTTATCTCTTTGATATTGACAGTTTTCAGTAAGAATAATATACCTAAGTAACTAATTCCACCAACTGCAAGGTAAATTACAAAACCTACAATTCCATCTAATCCTAATGTCATTTTACATGTCATCACAGCGCCAAACATTACAAGGGATGACAATATTATTTTCACTAAATCTTTATTGAACAGTAAGTTCTTGTTAATAATATTACGACTATAATACCATTGGATAGCAAATACTAAAATTTCAACAACTACAGATGTTATACTCGCTCCGATATACCCAAAAAATGGAATAACTACAATATTAACAGCGACACTGACAAATGCAGGAATCGTTGTTGATAGCATGAATTCTTTATTTTTATTTCTTACTACTAACACCTGATATCCAAGAATATTTGTCCAACCTATAAACATAAGATTAAATACAATAATATACAATACATACTTAACATCCTGAAAGTTTTGTCCTAAGAATAATTTAACAAATACTTCATTCACCGCAATAAGTCCAAAAATCATCGGGAAAATTATAAGATTGTACAGAATGAATGAGAATTTCACCATATTTTGCACTTCTTCTTCTCTTCTTTCAGAAAGAAGATTCGCAACCCTTGGCAACATTACAACTCCTAATGAAGTAACCACCGTAATAAGAATACTTGTTAACTTTTGTCCTTGTTCATAAATCCCAACATCTGAATATGATCCTAGTAGTCCAAGTAAAGTTCGATCTAATACAACATAAAGTGATATTGCAACCTGTGGTAAAAACAGAAGTACAATAGGATGTAGGTTTTTCTTCATTATTTTCGTATTAAATGAAGGGCGTTTTATGAATTTTTTCGCCGGAATCCACATTACAAGTTGCCCTAAAAAATTGATAGTGACGATTAAAAAAATATAAAGGTATAGATCATCACTACTTTTAATAAAGATAAAAATACATATTACTCCAACTAACCTTACTACTGTATTTCGTAAAGTTATTTTCTTGAAGTCTTCTTTTCCTGAAAATAACCACGAGATATCAAACATTCTTTCAAATAATACAACACCTACCATTAATGGTATTACTCCTCCCATCTGTGGGATACTAAACACCGATATTACATAGACAGAAAGTGCTAGTATACTGGCGATAAGTTGAATCACATAAATATTCCAAAATGTACTATTCGCATCACTTGCAGCCGCTATTTGCTTCGTACCATAAACACCGATACCTAACATCGCAAATAACGAGAAATAACTCACTATAGAATTATAAAATACATAATTCCCTAAAGCTTCACTAGTAAAAATTCTCGTGACATATGGAACTGTTATTATCGGTAATATTATCGTTAATAATTGATACGAAAGATTATATAAATAATTTTTTTTATTACTTTCATTATATTTCCTCATCACATGTGAGAAACTCCTAAAAAAATAGGAGATTTCTAAATTTTTATTACTAATATTAGTATACGGAATTTATCTCTATATTTCAACTACTTTTGTATTAATATTAATTAACAATATTTTTGAAATTCTAACCTTTCATGTTATAATTAATAGTGATTAGTAACAAATTTTACAATATTTTAAAGGAGAAGAAAATGATATACGCAGGAATATTAGCTGGTGGAACAGGAACTAGAATGGGAATAAGCAACATGCCAAAACAATTCCTAGAATTAGGTAAAAAACCAATACTTATCCACACAATTGAGAAGTTCTTATTAGAACCTGAAATCGAAAAAATCGTAGTCGGTGTTCATGAAGATTGGGTATCTCATGCTGAAGACTTAGTTGAACAATATGTTTCAGCGTTTGCTGATAGAATCATTATTACACCTGGTGGTGTTGATAGAAATACAACTATTGAAAATATCATAAACAGAATTAATGAATACAAACCGTTAACTGATGAAGATATTATCGTAACTCACGATTCAGTTCGACCATTTATTACACTTAGAATTATTAAAGACAACATACGTCTAGCTAAAGAAAGTGATGCAGTAGACACAGTAGTAGAAGCAGTAGATACAATCGTAGAAAGTACTAACGGAGAATATATTTCAAACATTCCTAATAGAGCACATTACTACCAAGGACAAACACCTCAAAGTTTCAAATGTTTAGATTTCTTAAACTTATATAACTCATTAGACAAAGAAGAAAAACAAATACTTACAGACGCATGTAAGATATTCGTCATAAAAGGGAAAAAAGTAGCACTAGCTAAGGGAGAATACTCTAACATCAAAATAACTACAGTAACTGACCTTAAGATAGCTAAGAGTATGCTAGAGGACGAATAATATGATAAATCAAATATATCAATTAATTAAACCGAAGTTTATTAATGTAAAATACAACGAAGAAAACATAAATGATGGTGATAAAATCATCATCCGTCCAAATTACATGGCACTATGTCACGCAGACCAAAGATACTACCAAGGGAAAAGAGATCCTAAGGTACTAGCTAAAAAACTACCAATGGCACTTATTCATGAATGTGCAGGGATAGTAATCGCAGATCCTACGGGAACGTATAAAGTTGGACAAAAGGTAGTAATGATACCTAACCAACCACCGAGACAAAGTGATGAAGAATTCTATGAAAACTACATGCCAGGAACACACTTCCTATCAAGTGGATTTGATGGATTTATGAGAGAATTCGTAACTCTACCTAAAGATAGAGTGGTAGCTTATGATGATGTGGAAGATTCTGTAGCGGCTATTACAGAGTTCATAAGTGTAGGTATACACGCAATGGATAGATTCTTAAATAATTCACATAGTAGAAAAGATAGAATAGCGATAATTGGTGATGGTAGTCTAGCTTATGTAATGGCGAATATAATAAACTACACTCTACCAGAGTGTGAGATAATCGTAATAGGTCGTCACTGGGAGAAATTAGAACTATTCAGTTTCGCTAAAGAAAGATATATCACAGATGATATACCTGAAGATTTAACTTTTGACCATGGTGTAGAATGTTGTGGTGGAGACGGTAGTGGTTATGCGATAAATGATTTAATCAAATACATCAAACCACAAGGAAGCTTAGTTCTTATGGGAGTTAGTGAATATAAGGTAAATATCAATACACGTGATATCTTAGAAAAAGGATTAACGCTAATAGGTTCATCGCGTTCAGGTAGAATCGACTTCGAAAAAGCTATTGAGATGCTTAGCGACAAAAAATTCGAAAGAAGATTCAAGAATATTATTGAACTTGAACAACCTGTAAGAAATATTAAAGACATTCATAGGGTGTTTATGACTGATTTAAACACTGCATTTAAGACTGTTTTCAAATGGGAGATATAAGAAAAAAACTGCAATACTTGAATCTAATCAAGTATTGCAGTTTTCTTATATTTTAAACTTTCTTAAAAAAATTGGTAAATTAAAACTTGATATTTTTTTGTGGTATAAAAAAATAATATCCAAATATTTAATTTCCCTAAAAAGAGTGGTTAACAAAATCGCTAAATACCAGCTTAATACCGCACCTAAAAACTATATGTATATATATATTGAAAAATCCCAATTTTTTTAATAAGACTATTCTTACCATACTACTAATAGGCGAATGGAAAAATTAGAATTCCTATACTAATTCCCCCATATTTGCTAAAATATTTAAAAAAATATTTGAAGATATTTCTTCTATTTTTTTGGGAAAAATAATAAATGCCAAGATAACATTCCCTATATATCCAATAATCCACCATCTAGGATAATTATAGTCCGTTATTATTTTTACCATCTACATTAAATGAAATATACATTATATAAATATATATAATATTAAAAATGGTCCCCAGTAAAATTATATTATTAAATTTTTATATCAGTAATTTTAACTGTTCTTAATACAGAACCCAACATGAAAATTACTCCCCATGCTAGAACTTTTTTTCACAAAAAAATATTTCTGACATATACCCTAATGTAATTATATATCCAAGTATACTAATCATAAAAAGATAATATTTATTCTTTAAAAAAATATCGATAAGAATCCATATACCAAATAAAGTGCCCATAATGTATATAAATACCATACGACTCCCAAAAGGCTCTTTATAAATATTTATTAAATTAAATAACGTAGTGGGAACACGTACTGAGCCCCCTGCTATTTTCTGTAATACATAATGAATTATAGAATAAAAATATATACGGTAATCCTAAAACTATTGTTTTTCTTCTTCATATAGTAATAATATTCTTTAAAAATTTTCTACAGATTTGAAAAAAATATCCTGATAACGCAAAGAATACTGGAATATGGAAAATATATATAAATGCAATAACTATGGATAACCATTTGGCATCACTTGTAAATTTTCCAGAATCAAATAAACCAGTAAATACATGACCTATAACGACTAGAAATATTGCGAACCCTTTCCCAAAATCTATCCAGTTTATTCTATTTTTAGTCATTATTTACCTAATTCCTCTCTTACTACATTAAGAGCTCTTTCGATTACTACGTGCATATCATAATATTTATAGTCTGCAAGACGACCACAAAAGATGACATCTTTACCTTTTGCTTCTTCTAAATATTTTTGATACATTTCATTATTTTTAGCGTCATTAATTGGGTAGTATGGTTCATCACCACGTTTCCAATCTACTGAGTATTCACGCGTAATAACTGTTTTCTCTTGAGTACCTTTTTCGAAGTGTTTGTGCTCGATAATACGAGTATAAGGAACTTCACGCTCTGTATAGTTTACTACAGCGTTACCTTGGTAGTTCTCTTCATCTAGTACTTCGTGTTCAAAGCGAAGACTTCTGTATTCTAATTCTCCGTGTTTGTAATCAAAGTATTGATCGATCATTCCTGTAAATACAACTTTTTTCGCACTTGCTTCTAACTCTTCACGATTCTCAAAGAAGTCTACATTTAGTTCTACTTCGATACCTTTCAACATGTTTTCAATAATAACATTGTATCCACCGATTGGAATACCTTGGTATCTATCATTAAAGTAGTTGTTATCAAATGTGAAACGTACTGGAAGACGTTTAATAATAAACGGTGGTAGTTCAGTTGCACTACGTCCCCATTGTTTTTCTGTATAACCTTTAATTAAAGTTTCATATACGTCAGTACCAATAAGTTTGATAGCTTGTTCTTCTAAGTTTTTAGGCTCACTATCTTGCAGATGAGCTGTTTGTTCAGCGATTTTTGCTTTTACTTCTGCAGGAGTTTTTGTCCCCCATAATCCATAGAATGTATTCATGTTAAAAGGTAGATTGTATAATTTACCTTTGTAGTTTGCTACTGGCGAGTTAATATAGTTGTTAAACTCGGCAAACTGATTCACATAATCCCAAACTTCTTTATTAGAAGTATGGAAAATATGAGCACCATATTTGTGAACGTTGATTCCTTCAACGTTCTCACAATAAATGTTCCCACCAATGTGGTCACGTTTATCTATTACTTTTACTTTTTTTCCTTGTTTTGTTGCTTCATGAGCAAAGATTGCACCTGACAATCCAGCTCCTACTATTAAATAATCGTACATATGTTCCTCCTAATTATCATTTCTCTTAAAATCCTATCTCTAGTTTACTAACCAATTATAATTTTTAAATATTTTTTTGAATATTATTGTTATCAGCAACCCACCAAATAATGTAACAACAAATCGTATTATAACTAAACTTACTACACCTATTTGTGAAAACATAAAAATTCCCTCCAAATAAGTACGTAATATGTAGAATAAAAATAATTAAGTGTATCTGAAAAAAATATAAATTCCTAACCCATTCAGAGTATTAATTTATAAAAATTTGCTATTCTCTATTGTAGTATACTTAGACATTAAAAAAAGATATATTATAAACAAATAAAGATCCTAATATTGCAAGAATATCTAATAAAAAAACTTACTTACCAGTCTATATTCACCTTTAATATAGTGATATACTAACACAAATATAATGAATGAAAAATCCTAATAAAATAGTAATCCAATTATTTTTTTAATATTCTATCATTCCATTTCTCCCTCTTTGATTCAAATAAAAAAATCCTAATGAAAAACCAGAAGAAATACTGCAACGGAGCACTGATTAATGCAAGTGTAATTTTTAGAGCTTATAAAATGTGCAAAGTATAGTATTACATAAGTAAATATATTAATCTCTATTCTTAAAAATATAATACGCTAATAAAAAAATATAATAAATAACGCATATAAATACCATAAGTGCGAGTTTCCTAATAAAAAAACACCTGCCCACTGATAGCCCTAATTAAAGTGATATTTTTGAAAAATAATTTGAAAAAAATACTTTTAATGGTAGTGTATATAAAAACACTAAATATAATGAATGGTATCAATAGTCTCTTTATCTTGTTCCTGTATAACATGTTAAAACTAATCCACTTATTATTTTTTTTACTTGTAGATAATAAAATGTTCCTGATAATGCCATAAACATTGGCATATGAAAATAATACAAAAATTTGTTTCAATTTATCTAAAAACTTTATAAATTATCATTACCCTATTATCTCTAATTAAATATTGATAATCAATCCCTCCAAAAATCAAATTCACCAAAATTAGAAGTTATCTTATAATATGTACTGTGACTTAACACTACCAAAAATAATAGCGAAAAAAATTTTTAACATATCATATTCTAATATCTTTTTTTCATTGCTATCTTTTTCTCCTTTAATTACTAACTTCTTGTCTTCTCTTAGTATAGTTCTCAACTCTAATAAGTATTTAAACTATCCTTACATAGTAACACTATAATTTTTCCTATTTAAACTCTTTATAAATTATGTTTATTTTACGTCACTTTTTTTCTATATTTTTTTAAAGTTTAGATTTTCTAAAATTAACTCTTCTTTTTTTCACAAATAATATAAGTAAATAACTACCAAAAAAATGTTATTCCTTTTTATCATAAACAATAAAAAAATTTGAAATTTCAATATTATTTAAAAGTAGAATTAATATACTAGCTATTATTGTTGCACTAATGTATCTTATTGATAAAAATATTATTTCTAATTTGTAACAAATAGGTTCTTGTATAATATATTTGTACACTTAATACAATAAATTCTGCAATCATTGTTGAAAATGATGCTCCACTTACTCCATATAGCGGTATAAATATAATATTCAAAACAAAGTCAAATATTGCACCTACAATAACTGAGTATAGAACAAAATTCTCTTTTTCTAATGGAATTAAGACTTGCATTCCTAAAACACCAGTCAAAGCGTTAGGTATAACTGCTATAACTAAAAATTGCATTCCTAAAACCGCTCCAAGATACTCCGGTCCTGCGAGTAATAAAATACTCTCTTTGGCACATAGTACAAAAAATATAGACATTGGAAACGCCATTAATAAGGTGAAATTAATCGCTTTAGTCATCATAATTAAAAATTTATCTTTCATGTTATTTTTTACATAATATGACATCCTTGGTAATAAAACATTTCCTAGTGATGTTACAACACTTAATAATAATCCTTTTACTTTTATTGAAGCATTGTATAAACCAACCTCAAAATTACCTTTAATAAAACCTAGCATTACTGTATCTAGATTAGTATATATTGAAACGACAAGAGTTTGAGCAAACATTACTAAAATCGGTCTGAAATGACGTGAAAATTTATATTTATCTATCTTTTTAAAAACTAACAAATTTAAAAAAACTCTCTTCAGATTTAATATATTAGAACCTACTCCCGAGAAAAACCAAAAATAGCTGTATATAAAAATATAATCTGAAGGGTTATGAATTAATGTAAATAATAAAACTATAGAAATAATCCTGAAGACTATTGATCTAATTGTTATATAGGCATATTGTTCTGTTGCCTGAAAGAACCAATTCATTCCTAATACATTCAACAATATACCTACCGAATTAATATAAAAATAACTCTCTATATTCATAAAAATGTTTTAATATTCAATATTGCTACAAAAATAACAACTCAGTACAACAGCCACCAAACACAAATTAATTATCAATAATTCTTGTACTACTATCGATAATTTCTTTTTATTATCTCTTACTCTTGATGCGGCTCTGATTCCATAAGTAGGTATCCCTAAAGATCCTATCATCATAAAGTACGAAACAACTGATGAAACAAATGCAACTTTACCGTTTGCTTCTACTTGTAAAACCCTTGAGACATAGGGGAATGTAAGAAGTGGAAAAAGAAAATTTGATACTGTTAAAATAAAATTCATAATAAAATTATACTTTATTGATTTTACTTTATACTCAACCATGACTACATCCTACTTCACAATGAATTTATCTTTATTCTGATTAAAAAATTTGTTCATTTCTTTATTCTGCGGCCCAAAAGATAAGTGGCCTACTAAAACATTTTCACTTACCATCAAAGGTCTAGAATGAAGGTTACAATACGAACAAATCTGAACTTCATCTTCTCCTAATCCACTTCCTTTAAAATCGACATTAAAATACCCCATATTTATCCACAAACTGCGCTCAAACATAATTGCGCCTATACTAAAACGAATGGGACACGGTTTTATTATTTTATTTTCTCTTGAAAATCGATCATTTAATTCATCAATTGATGGAACATAATTTCCTTCTCCCCAGAAGAATTTAGCCACCTCTGGATTACTTTCAATAAATCTATTGTGTCCGGCCATATGTTTTGAAATTTCTCCGAATTTTTCAAAGTAAACATCTTCTAAAGCCAACTTACTCAAGATTCGTTTATGTCCGTACCCATTTACTGGAATTAACGGAGCAATCACACCTGGTTCAAAATCTCCTTTTTGGGCTAATTTGTATGCATTCTTTAAATTTTCAAAGTAATATTCAGTTAAGAAAATATCCTCATCTATTTTAAAAATATACTTAGCTTTTGAATGATACTTTATAGCAATATTTTGTACTAACGAAACATTATTTTCTTTAGTACTCAAATAAGACCATGAATTTTCTTCACAAATCTTATTTAAAGTTTCTGACCAAACACCAGATGAGATTATACAAATATCCATATTTTCTGGGGAATATTGTTTTAAACGTCCTAATACTGCTGGATATAAGAATTCTTTATATCCGGCTAATACTATACACAAATCCTCACTATTTTTTTCCTATCTATAAATTTCCCTGTATATTTAAATTTTTTTTATTTTTCTAAATAATTATGTTTTTTTCTTCTCAATTTTTTTATACAAATTTTTTTTGTATACTTATTCTTCCTTACTATTCTTTTTTTATATCCATTTTCCTGTATATCCTAACTTTAATTTTTTTGATAGATTAGTGTGCATATAATTATTTAAATAGCTACAAATTTCAATAAGCTAAATAATTAAGGCTTTTTAATTTATAATTTATTCAAGGCACGCTCAATCGCAGTAGATGTATAATATCCTTCTCTTAATTTATTAGAGATAATCTTAACGTTTCTTTTCATAGAAATATACTCTTCATCAGAAACCCCTAGTAACTTCTCCTCTAAACTATTCAAATCATCTATTACAATTCCTACTCCATTATTTTCTACAAAATCCCTCATAGCTGAATGTTCCCATACAATTATCGGCATACCCGCAACTAAAAATAATGACGTTTTATGAGGATTATTATATCTCAAATAATTTCCAGTTATTCCTGAACAAGTAATTATCTCATCCCCATCCCAAATTAAACCAAAATCACCTTGAATTTCAAATGGTAATTTATCTGGTTCAACACTACCTTTATATATAATATTTTTTTATTTATCTTATCAGTAGATGAAAAAAATACGGTCCATATAAATTTATATTAATCCCTGTTACAGTTTGAATTAGCTTATATATATACCCACTCTTTATTGGTGATAAATTACCTGCTATTGTAACTTCTAGATTATCATTTTTTTCCTGTTTTTTTAACGTCTAAAATGTCGACCAAATAATCAAAAAAATTTCCAATTCTATCAATTTATCTTTCCCTATTCCACATGTGATTAGGTATTCTTTCATTCTTCTATTATGACATATAATTACATCTGCCTGAAAAAGATATTTTTTTCCTTATCTATTAATCCGCAATTCGAGAGATTATATCTTAAAGACTCTAAATCATTCATCAAAAAAATCGTTTTTACAGCTTTATACTTACAAAGTTTCAGTAGCATTTTTTTAAATTTATTATTAGTTGCAAAAGGAAATTGGAAAAATTATTACATCTCCTTTTTTTTAATTTACTTAAAAGAAATTAATATATTTTTTTCAATATACTAATATATTTTTTTATTTTTTTACTTACTTCTTTCTTAATCTTTACAAGCTCAAGAAATTTATTCTTTTTAAAAAAATTTCTTGTAAATCATTTAGAGCTTTAGTCGCTGCTGTCGAATCACTCCCAAACTCTTCGTATATAAAAATATTTCTTACCCAATTATTTTCTCCTTCTAATCTTACTTTTTAACTACGCCTATTACAATAGAACCCACTAAGATAAATTTATTGATATTTATATCTTTAGAAATTTCAACAAATGATTTTTTTATCTCTCCACAACTTATAATAGTTATATATAGTATTGATCTTTGATTTAATTGGAAAAATCTATTTGAAGCAATTCATTAACCATCATCTTATGAGCAATCGGATTCCTTAAATATATATTATCCCTATTGACAGTTAAGCCATCTTCTAAATAGTTACATATATATATTATTTCATTATACCATCGCAATTTATATCCTTGCCGAGCAACTTCATTCCATAAAACAATTTCACTCATGAAATTTTTCTCCTTCAATTTCGGGGAATTTTTATATTTCGTAATATCTCTGTTCTATATATTTCAGATTTATCTCCTAGAATATTCTTTTTTTCCTCTTTCTAAATTTGTACAGTCTATATAATCTAAAGAAAAATGTTTTTCCCCACTAATTTATTTTCTGTGAATCCTTTATTGAAGCTAATTCCTGCAAATTCTTTAGAATTTTCTATAGTTTTATATTTATAAATAATCTTTTCAATTGCTGTAGGTATTAAATAATCATCCGAATCTACAATAAAAAAATAATTCACTCTTTGTGTGATCTAATCCTTTATTTATCGCTCTATGTTTACCACCATTTTCCTGAAATATATATCTAATTTTTTTATTTTATCATCTTTTATAAATGATTGAACTACATCTTTAGTATCATCTATAGATCCATCATCTACAATAAGCCATTCAAAAATCTCTATTAGTTTGAATTACTAATGATGTATATAATTTATCAAGAAGATGTGCTCTATTATAAGTAGGTGTAAATACTGTTATTTTCATTACTATTTAATCTCCTTTCTTTTCCCTACATAATCAAAAAAATAATATCTGGAACATAAAAAAATTGAAAAAAACCATACGATTCAAACATTAATGTACTAAATACACTTAAAATTAATATTCCCTCTCTATACGTGTATTTATTTCTTAAAAATTCTATAAAAAAATAAATATAAATAAAAATTAGATTAAAAAAACTATACCTTTTCTCAATATTAAATTGACGTATCCACTATCAATAATTACTTCACCACTTGGTGTGTTTACTATAAATGGAATGTCATTTCCAAACATGCTGTATCCAAATTCACTTATAAATACATAACTACTAAATAACCTATTTGTAAACAACTTGTTTAATTCAAAAAAATGTCCGATGTTAAATAATAATTAGATACTCCTAAAAATAATACAATTAAATAATATAATTCCTCCAATAATATACATGTTTTTTTTATTATTTTCTCAGATTTATTAAATATATCAAATATCACTATAATAAAAAAATAGTAGTTAAACTAACAAATGATGCTGTTCTTGAATCAGTAATATAATAAAAAAATAAATATTCATTATTAGTAATAGACAATATTTTACTATCTTATATCTAAACTCACTCATCAAATACAGGGTATTTACTGTAATAGCATAAATAAATAAACCTAATGTATTAGGATGTGCAAATCCCAGGGTTTGCCTAATCCCATTATCACTTCTATAAAATAATAAATTTTCTATTAAACCTATTTTGGTTGCTAGAATAGTCCCTATTAAAAATTAAAAACTAACCCTCCTAATTGCACATACCTAAATGATTTATTATTTTTCATTTAAAAAGTACATAAAAAAAGTAAAAAAATACAATATATCAAAAAAATTAAATTGATTGTAAATCGATATCGCTAGATAAACAAACAATACTGCTGCTGTTATTAATTTTATCCGAGTAATTCTATATACTAATATATTATAAAGCCATAAAAAGCATGAGCATACTAGTATTATCATATTTATATGTTTTGCATAATCATATATCGATCCGATATTTATTGATTTCAATGAGTATACTAAAAAAACAAATAAAAAAACTCCATTAAATATAATGTTATATGTAGTATCATATTTTTTTCATACTCAATTAATACTCCTTTTCAAACAGTTCATCAAATCTATTCCTTGTGTCAACATTAAAAGAAAAACTGATTATTACCTACTTTCGTTTCTAATAATCTTTCAATTCCCTTAGTTAACTCATCCACATCATGTTCTACTTCTATAATATCAAAAATATTTTTTTCATATAACTAGAACCTTGTGTCTTTGTTGATAATGTTGGAACTCCTAAAAATAGTTGCTTCAGCTAAAAACATAACTAAATGATTCAGAGCGTGAACTTTGTATTAACCCTATACTATTTTTTTATATATCTATAAGGATTTTTTAAAAACCTAACAAATATATATTGTCTTCTTCTCCTAATTTTTTTATATATGTCAATAAAGAACTATATTGACTTCCTTCTCCTAATATATATAATTTATAATCCGGATGTTTTTTTCCTAAAAATTGTAAAATGCATCAATTAAAAAGACTGAAGTTCTTCACTTCTTCTAATCTTCCAACAGAACAAAAAAATATTTAGTAGTTGTATCTTCAGAAATTATATTTCCTTTTTTTAATATGTCTTCTCTATTTATAAAATTTGGGATAACTTCTACCTCTAATCCGGAAATCTATCAATAAATGATTCTGCTTGCTCGTTTGAAACTGCTATAATATTGTTGAAATTTTTTTATAACAGCTGTACTCTTCATTGTAGTTTTTTTAAATCTATTTATAGAATGCCAATTTTTTTCAAAAAAATCACAATGTATATAAGCATACTTTGCACTTTTTCTTATTTCTAGAACCAGAAATAATCTTAGTACTTCTACCCTCTAAATACGCAAATTCAATATCAAAAATTCTCATTTTTTTAAATGCTGATTTACTTGTTACAATTTTTGTTTAACAATTTAGCAGGGATATATTTCACAAATTTATTTATTATTTTCTCTATAATAAAAAGGTGTTTCCTTCTTTACAATATAATCAATAGGTATATCATTAAGAAATTCAGCATAATAATTATTTTTTTCTCACTAAATACCAATATTGATATATTATATTTATTTTTTTGTACTCATTTACAAAAATTTACTAATGATTTCTCTGCGCCCCCTGCACCTAGTGTAGAAATGCAAACTAACATTTTTTTCATCTATTCCCTCCTATCATTTCTTCTATTAAACTAATCCATTGTTTTAATATTTTCTCTTTATTAAATTTTTTTCCCGTACCCACCATTGAGTTCCTAGAAAACTTTAATCTTAATTCCTTATTATTTATTAATTTTTTTGAATTTTTTTCACTCATTATATCAATATTATAATTATCTATTAAATATCCATTCACATCATCTAATACAATTTCAGATGGACCTGTAGGGCAATCAAAACTGACAATAGGTAAACCAAAGATTTTTGCTTCCAACAATACTAATGGTAATCCTTCTGAACGAGAAGTCATTATATATATACCATGTCCAGGATAAATATTCTCTATACCTTTCACATTACCCATTAAATTTATTTTACCTTGCTCTCTCCCACTATTAAATTGCATCAATTCATGTTTTATTTTTTCGTCTCCAGTACCGTAAATATCCCATTCCCAATCAGGATACTTCTCTAAAACATCCTTAGCAACTTTAAGAAGATAATCATATCCTTTCTCGTAACAAAATCGTCCAACTGTAATTAATTTCTTAGAATCTAATAAATAATCTCTTCTCACATCCATATATTCTAACCAATTATGAATATAATCAATTTTATCTAAAGAAATCTTATATTTTAAAAGATAATTATTTCTATCTTTTTCTGTTAAAGTAATTATTTTATCAGCCATTTTGGATGCTAATAATCTTTGAAATTTTTTTACCTTCGTATTATTGCTTACAATTGAATTTTTCATGGTCACAAGAAATAAATTTAGTTTCTAATCCGAATGTACTAGCTACTCCTACAGCATTCATTGTAATACCAATCCCAAATAGAATACTTATATCATTCTCAACAATATACGATCTCAGTAACTTTACAGCCTTCAAAAAATCTCTTGACATAGATAATTTTTCTTTTGACAATGACTGATAGTGTACATTGTTATTCAATTCAAAAAATACGTCTTCTGTAGAAAAAACTGAAACAAGATGGACTTCATATTTTTCTTGTAACTCATTTGCCAAATTAACCGCAACCTTTAATCCTCCACCCGCTTCGTTCACTACCCATTTTACAAAACATATCTTTTTTTTCATCATTTCACACCCTATAACTTTCTATCTATTAATTTAGAATAAAAATTATTCTTATTTGATTTAATTTCTTCAGATAACTTATATGTTGTTTTAAATACTGTTGTATTTCTCGTTATACTATCCCATAATCCTTGGTTAAATTCATTTCCAAGATTTTTTTCTAACCAAAACAAATTAGGGTTAGACTTCTCCAGTTTAAGCATTTGATTTCTAATCTTCTCATCATATTTATAAGCTAAATCAAAAATATAATCTATTAATAAGTAGTCCACCGCAATATCATATCTACTATAATATTCAAAGAAAAAATCACGGGTAAATCCAAATAATGAACTATTCCCTGATAAAAAGAACCCTTTCCATCTATTCTGTGAGATATTAGGTGAATAATCAGCCATCTCTCCTGTTTTTATTGTGTAGTAATTCTGTAATAATAACGACGAATCAAAATCTTTACTCATATATATAGTTGCATCTACCCAAGTTCCTCCGTATTTTGCCAACAACGAAACTCTTAATATATCTGAAATTTTAGTATAATCTATAATACCTAAATTCATTTTCTCCTTTATTAACTTAGGAAACTCTATATATTTTTCTATAGTATCCTTTTCCAACAATATAAACTGAAAACCATTTAATTCTGCGAATTTCCTTATACTGTCGATTGTACACTTCACTAATTCTGGAGCATGTTCATATCCTTGCATCCACAATGTCCAAATAATTTTACTGTTTTTCTCATTACAAATGTTAAACTCATAATTTATTAAAAATTCATAAAACTCTTTTTCCAAAAATTCTCTTGTTACAGCATGTCTTTTTTCACAAATTTTTCTCGCATTATTTTCTCCAATAATATGTGGAATCTGTCCAAGAAACTTTCCTAACAATTGCCAATTTAGTACATTATTTGGAAAATATGTTCTTTTTCCACTTATATCTTGATAATAATTTAATGCTTTTCTTAATTTATTCATTTATCATCATTCTCCTAGACTAACAATTTCATATTGATGAGGGACTCTCTGTTCTTCCGGTGGAAGCTCCATGTAGTTCTCACCATATATTGCAGATAAATATTCATTATATTTTTCTGGAACGCTTAGTTCCACTGTTTCAAACTGTAATTTTCTAGCATTTCCAAAATATTCACTTGGAACTAATTCTCTAAGCTTGTATGCTCCTGTGTAATTTCCTGCATATCCTTCTGCTACACTATATTTCTTTATAGTAGCTAGATACTTTTGTTGTGCTTTTTCAAAAGACAATAAATTTTCAATTTTTACAATTCCTGCTATTTTAATTATTGCTGTCTCATACCAAGGTCTGTTGGCTTTATTTTGATTCACAATTGAATTGAATTGAGATAATTGTACCATCATTCTTCTATATAAATAGCTCTTCTCTTGTAATTTTCTTTTTATACCTTTTTTTGGCAATCCATCAATTGGAAATATATCTATCCATAAACTTTCCTCTTGCTCTATATTGCTATAATTCATAACAATCTTTGTTGAAGTATCTCGAATTACTGAAAAAGCCTTTTTTTATATCCGGGAGTATCTTCACTTAAAAATAAATATCTATCATTAAATTTCTCATTAGCTATTTTTTTAAATTTTTCATAATCTTCTCTTGGCATACCTATATCTATATCATCGTCCCAAGGAATAAATCCTCCATGCCTAACAGCACCTAATAACGTCCCTCCTAGCGCATAATACGTCAAGTTATTCTCTTCGCATGTTTCGATAAAAATTTTAAGTATTTCTAAAATTTTATTTTGAATTATTTTTATCTCGGACATATTTCCTCCTCTAGAAACTCTCTTTATATTTCTTTTTTTGAAAAAAATTTTTGCTTTTTAAGAATGCTCCACCTTTTTTTAATCCAATCTACTTCAAAAGCATCAAAAAATGGTACTTCTTTAACTTTATATTTCTTCTCTTCTAACCAAACATTGAATAGGAGTTCACTCACTCTTCCAAATAATCTTGCTTCAAATGCTGTAAGATTAGTTATGTCTACCCTATTTTGTAGTTCAAATAAAATTGGAAATAACCATGAACAATATTCATCGAGTAGTTCTTTTTTCATTATAAACATATTAAACATATGTCCACTGGTTTGCTTCATAACTTTATCAAACGATTTAATATATTCAGGTGTCATTCCTAAAATAATATCTCTTGTTTTATCAAGATGACTACCATCAAATGTATTAGCATAGTGATTGTAAAGTGTCTCAATATAATACTTTCTTAATTTTGGAACTAATATGTCCGCTTCTTTTAAGTATTGTTCTGTACTCTTCTTATCTAAAACTACTTCATTTATATCCATACCATCTTTATATTTCACTTTTTTAGTGCTAAAATATCTACGATAGTGATCTAATCCAATATATTCTGCATCTAGATTCTTCCACGCCCAATATACTCCTGTTAATTCACAAAAATACGGATTTAAACTCGATATGTTTTCACCAATGTTATCTTTTTGATAACATAGCTCTCCTTTACCTTCAGCTCCTACATAAATAGGTAGGTATATTTCATCTTTAGGAGGAATAAATTCTTTATGCGTTGCTATTAATATTCTAATTTTCATAGTCAAATTAAATCCTCTCACTTCCATTTTTTCAATTTTTATGTTAATATATCCTTATTCACTTATATAAGTCTGTGTTTTAGTTTGGCGACGAAACACAGTCTTTTTTTATTTAACTACTTATCTATTTTAGTATGCAGCATCCTTTGTTATTATTCTCTTTAATTCTAAGAAGAATATTTTCATATCTAGCTTAAATGAACAATTATCCACGTAATACAACTCCATATCACATCTTTCTGGATATCCTATTTCACTTCTTCCGCTAACTTGCCACCATCCTGTTGCACCAGGTTTTACAGATAAGAATTTTGAAGTTCTTTCTCCATATTGACGAAGTTCTTCTTCTATTACAGGCCTAGGTCCTATAAAGCTCATATCCCCTTTTAGTATATTAATAAATTGTGGAATCTCATCAATACTATACTTTCTTATAAACCTACCTAGTCCAGTCATCCTTGGATCTTCTTCTGGAAGCAGTTTATAACTATTTTCTATATATTTTTGATAAAGTTTCGGATTTCTTTTTAAAATTTCTTCAGCATTTTCTACCATAGATCTATATTTATAAATTTTAAATCTTTTTCCATTTAAACCTATTCTTTCCTGAGAAAAAAATATTCTTCCTTTATTCTTACCAAAACTATAAAAAGTAGCCAAGATGATAGTAACTATTACCAATACTATCATCCCTACTAATGCTATAGCTATATCAAATAATCTCTTGAAAAATAAATACCCGGCTTTACTCCTTACTCCCTCCAACTGTCTATTAACTATGTTCTTTTCCATTATACTTATTTTCCCTCCTTACTATTTTTTATCCCCTTTTATTCCATATCCACCATAGTGACCATAGTAACCACCGTAACCAAGTTCATTTGAATTAACTTTGTTTAGAATTATACCTAAGAACTCTGCTCCACCTTTTTCTAGTTGTTCTTTAGCTTTTTCTACAACTTTTTTCTTAACACGATTAGCTTCAACTACCATTACCACTCCATCTGCCTTAGGAGCTACGATAGCAGCATCAATAACTTGCCCAACAGGTGGTGTATCAATAATTACATAATCATAATACTCTCTAAATACCTCAACCATAATATTGAAGTTTTTATTTTGTAGTAATCCTGTTGGATTTGGTGGTACTTGCCCTGCTGGAATAACATTTAAATGTTGAATATCTGTCTCATAAATAACATCCTCGATTGGAGATACTCCAGATAGATAATTAGTTAATCCGCTAATTTTATTTTTAAATTTGAAGCGCCCTGCCATAACAGACTTACGCGTATCTGCATCTACTAAAATAGTTTTCAGTCCTAACTTAGCTAATGAGATAGCTAAGTTAATTGATATTGTACTTTTCCCTTCATTTTCAGAAGTTGATGTTATAACAATTACCTTCTTATCTTTTCCTAAAAACTGTATATTCGTACGTAAGGCATTGTAATACTCTTCATTTTTAGGATCTACTATGTTTTTATTTGTTAATAAATTAATTTGTGCCATGTTTTCTTATCCTATCTCTTTCCTGTTTTTGTATCTGGAACTACACCTAAAAGTACTAATCCCATTGACTCTTCAATATCTTCCGCTCTCTTAACTCTATCATCAAGTAATTCGAATAACACTACTCCAGCTACAGCTAAAATGAATCCTAATGCTGTCGCTAAGATTGCATTTTTAGGAATATTCGGTGAACTTGGAGAAGTTGCTGCTTTTGCTTCTTCCAGTGTTGTTACATCATCAATTTTTGTTACATCTTTAATTTGATCTGCCGATACCTCTTTTACAGTATTAGCTAATTGACTAGCTACTTGTGGATCTTTATCTCGAACAGTGATAGAAATAATACGAGTATCTTTTGGAGCGTCTACGCTAACTTTCCCTGCCAATTGTTTCGCTGTTATCCCTAAACCACTCTTTTCTGCCGAATCTTCCATAACTTTGTTTGAAAGAATAATTTCTTTATAGTCTTTTACTAATAATGACCCTAACTGAACATCTTGTGTTGTGATTGCTTTATCATCTTTCGTTTGATTAACCACATATACTTTTGTAGTAGATGAATATTGTGGTGTTACCAAGAAAATACTATAAGCAAGTGACACTGCAGTAAATAGAACCGTCACCAGCAAAATCAATATTTTCTTCTCCCAAATACTTTTTATCAGTAGCATAATATCTAACTGTATTAAATCTTTTTCTTGATTATCCATTTTATATTTTTCCTCTCAATTAAATTATTTTATTCATTAATAGTTTTTCTTGATTTTTTTCAAATAGTTCATAAGCTATTGTAGGTCCATATTTTTCCTCGATAATATCATATGCTTCTCTCATATATGTTCTTCGAGAATCAATATTGTGCATATCACTTGCGATAAAATGAACCAACTCCGCGTCCAAGTATTTTTTAGCACGCTTTTTGTAATGTTTGTGTTTGTCACCGATAAGTTTCGGTTTTAGAACACTAGCTGCATTAACTTGAATATAAGCACCCATGTTAATTAACTCTTGAACACCTTTTTCATCTACATCGTTATATCGTTCGACGTGCGCTACTACCGGAGTTAATCCTAACAGTATAACTTTATTCAGTGCCCTGTGAATTTCTTTATAACGCATTTCATAAGGGAACTCGACTAATACGTAATCCGTATCAGCTAATCTCGGGTAAATCCCGCTTTCGATTTTTTCGATTTCTCCTTCCTTGTAGTAGATCTCACTTCCTAAGTAAACTCTTAAGTCGCTAGCAACTTCGCCAGCAATTTCTTCTACACGTTTGAAATTCTCTTTTATTACCTCTATATCTGTCTCAAACATTCCTCGTCTTCTATGAGGTGTTGCAATAATCGTTCTAACACCCTGTTTATAACTTTCTTCAAGCAAATCACGAGTGTCTTTTTCTGTTTTTGCACCGTCATCTACTCCGAAGACTACATGAGAATGTATGTCTATCATTCTAATTTCGTCTCTCATCTATTTTCCTTCCAATACATCTTTAATATTCGCTGTAACTTCCGCTAAACTTTGCTCATCGATTTGCATCATGTATAGTTGCGCTCCTGGCATCGCATATGATGGTAAGCCCATACTTCCAGTACCAGTCAATGCTTGAGAAGTTACATTGTAATCTTTGCCTGAGCTAAGTTGTTCATTCGCAAGACCCATCGCTATTTCAATCGGCATATTTGTTTGAATCGATTGATTCAATTCTTTAATAACACTTTGATAATTCGCTAATCCTTCTTTCGAAGTAAGTTTTTTAATTATCGCTGTAATAACTTTTTCTTGGTTTTTACCACGATCATGATCACCACCTGTAAGACCATATCTTTCACGGACAAACGAAAGTGCCATATCAGAATTCATATGTAATAACCCAGGTTGGAACTCTTTTTTCCCTACATGTGATATAAATGCCTGATCATTATACACATCTATTCCACCAACAGTATCGATTAGTTTCAGGAATGATGTGAAATTAAGTCTTGCATAGTAGTCAATTTTAATACCATAGATATTTTCTAATGTATGAATTGATGAATCCACTCCATATAATCCTGCGTGCGTAAGCTTATCGTATTGGTTGTTACCACCATCAGCAATTTTTACATATGAGTCACGTGGTGTTGTAGTTAATAAGATTTTTCCAGTTTTTTTGTTTACTGTCATAATAATATTAACGTCTGAACGACTTACACTTGATACTGGTCCATATGTATCAATACCACTTACATAAATATTAAACACATCTCCAGCATTTTGTTTTACTTTTGTATTTACGGTTTTTGTTATTTTGTATGAGTATATTACTTTTGTTTTATCTTTAAAATCTTGGTGTTGACTTGTGATTAAGTCTTCAAATGAACTATTTAGCACCATTGCTCTAGCAGTTCCCGCTGTTAGTTCATCATAAGCTGAGAAATAGTTTTTTGATTCTGAAAGGTTTAAACTCTGTTTTTCTTTATCGCGAATCTCTTTCATCAGTTTATTGATGTTTTCTCCATCTGAAGAAACTGGTGCTGACACGGTAGCATCTTTTAAGTCAGCTAGTTTTTCAGCTTTATCATTTTTTAAAACTACAACATTCATCGTGTATTCACTTATCGTTGCGTTACTATTTAAACTGTCGAATAATCCAATCGCTGTTCTAAATTGCATGTACGAGAATATTAACACAATATTCATTATTACTAGCATTATTACATTAAATATTTTTGCTCTTTTCTTGATAATTAAGAATACCGATAGTACTATCGCTGCAAATATTACTCCAATTATTGCATAGTTAATTCCTCTAAAGTTAAGGAAATCGTATTTTAACATCGTCCAACTCACTAGACTACCAAGTATAATCAGTAAAGCAGCTAATATACCATTTACTACATCAAATGCTCCTATACTCGATTTGCTTCTAGCATTACGGCTATTTGAATTTCTTCTCATTATTTTGTATCCTCTTTAATTTATAAAATTTACTAATACAGCTAAGCTTCAAGATTTCTTCGCTGTTTACTAATTCTCCATCAATCTGAAAATATTTCTGATTTGTAGTTACTGTTAATGAGTTCATAGTTAAATGTTTAACTCTTTTTAATTTATTGTGTTTTTTAAAAAGTAAGCAAAGGTAATTATAGATAAATGTTAGAGTATTCATGTTTTCCATAACCATAATATGAAGTTTGCCATCTTGACCTGTGGCAGTTTGTGAAAACTTTATCCCCCCACCTTCATAAGGTTGAGTCATAATATTCAACAAGTATAAACTATCAGTATCTATTTCACCAGAGTCCCACGATATTTTTGCCTTATACTTTTTCAGCATAAAAATACCTATTACTCCTTGAAAAAGATAGATATACTTGCCTAAATATTTCTTTAACTTCGAGCTATTCGCTCTTTTTATTATGTCAGCATTAAAACCGATGTCGAATCCTGAACAAAACTTCCTATCATTAACAACACCAACATCGTACTCAATATATTTATTTGTATCTAATAATTTACTTATTTCAATATTTCTATTAAACTTTATAGACCTAGCAAGATCATTACCTGAACCATAAGCAAGATAAATAAATTCTTTTCCATGATAATTATTTATCACTTCATTAATTGTTCCATCCCCACCAATAACTATCAACTCATCTCCAATTACTTCGTTCATCAAGTCATTGGCATTTTTTTCTTTAGATGTTTTTAACACCTTATAAGAGAGCATCTTTAGTTTTAATTCATTCTCTATTTTTTTCAAGTTCAATAAGACTTTTTACTTCTAGAATTAACAATTATTTCAATCATATTACGAACCTATTCAAAAAAATATTTCATCATAATATTATACTACAAAAAAACAAGCATTTATCAAAGATTTACCTATTTTAAAAACGCTTAAAACTGTAGTGTTACAATTGATGTGAGACAAAATATAAAAAAAGAAGAGTAAATCCTGTATAATGAAATTACGACAAATCAAAAAAAGGAATTTACTCTTATGAAAAATTATTATAACAGAAAAACTTACAAAAAAACACAACGATATATACCTCATACTCTAGAAACAAGATTAGCAGCGGTAAAAACATATAGAAATAAAAAAACTCTATTAGCTTTATCTGTAGACGCTACAAAGTATCTAAAAGCATCTTTAATGCGTTGGAATAAAAAAATATGATGGAACTAAAGAATCACTTATGGATAAGTCTCACAAACCACATTCTCAACATCCAAATGCTCATACCGCAGAAGAATTGGCTTGGATTAAAAAAATCTAATTAAACGAAATCCTAATATTTCTATGATTGAACTATATGCAAAACTAAAAATTTAATAAAAAGATATAATAGACATCCTTGTTCATTATTTAGAATCCTTAGAAAATTAGGCTTTTTATAAAGATATTGAAAAAAAGGCTAATCCTTATATACCAAAACCTTATAACACTCCAAAAGTTTTAGGAGAAAAATGGCAACTTGATGTTAAATATGTCCCTAGACAATGCTACACTGGTACACATCCTGATAAATTTTATCAATATACTATGATTGATGAGGCTTCTAGAGAAAGATTTATTTATCCTTTTAAGGAACAATCTTCTTATTCAACTATACAATTTGTTAAGATGGCTATTTCGTTCTTTGGATACAAACCAAAAATTATACAAACTGATAATGGTTTTGAATTTACGCACTTTAAGGACACTAAACGAATACATCCTTTCGATGTATTGTGTAACCAGCTAGATATAAAACACCAACTCATTAGACCTAGAACTCCATGGCATAATGGTAAAGTTGAAAGGAGTCATAGAAATGATAATGAACGTTTTTATAAATACTTATCTTTTTATTCTTATAATGATCTTATTAACCAAATGAAGAAATATCTTTATCGTTCTAATAGACTACCTATGCAGACCTTAGGATGGTTAACTCCTGTTGAGAAAAGGCGAGAGTTACAGAGAAGCTAGCTTCTCTGTAACTCTATCATATCAGGTATTTATTTTTTTAACTTTTTTTTGTCTCACATCATTTACAAATGTACATTACCTATTTTTAAAAACGCTTAAAACAATAGATTACCTCATTTACTTTAAGACCAATTCTGCTATTGCAATTTCCGAGTAAAATTTCTCCTAAGTAAATTATTTTTTTATTTCAGATAATTTATAAATTTAATTCTTATTATTTTTGGTTGATATCTCTATTTGAATTCCCTATTCTCTTTTTTTAAAAACATTTTTTTATTTTAGATTTTATTATATTATATCTACTAAATTTCCCCTTACCATTAACTATTTTAGACTTTAACACATTACAGTACGCTTTTTACATAAATAAAAAAACTATCCTATTGATGTTCGGACGAAGACACTTGATCTTCACCAACTACTAAATCAATAAAATAGTTTATTATTTTTATCAAAATATTCACAAATATAGAAAGTCACTCTTACAGGTATTCTAATCTGTCAATTTCTGGTTTTTCAGGTGTTTGCGTAAAATCTGTATCGATTGGGTCTTTAGGCGCTTTTTTCACGAATAGCATAATCGCAACAATAAAGTATAATAAGTATACTGGAAGTAGCATCCCGACTGTCATCACACCGATAACTATCGCTGAAAGTAGGAATAAAATCCCTGAAACAATTCTCGCTTTCATAGTAAATGACGCTATTAACGCTAATAATAAAGCAACAATCGCAACTATTGTATAAACTTTTACCAATAATACAAGTAACGATACGATATCTATACCTGAGCTTTTTAATAATGATGCAATTCCTGGATCTTGTAATAAGTTGTAAAGTACAGGTTCGAATTCTTTTTGTTTAAATACCGTTGCTAACTGACTAGAGAATGCCCCAAGAGATAGTAACCCTGTTACAAGTATCATAATAACATTCGCAATCCACGCTAAGATTTTTTCGACTTTTCTGCTAAATGGTTTCATAAAAATGCTCCTTTTTTATATGTTAATTAAATTATATCACAAATTTATTATAACATGTAACAATTAATATACTATCTCGGTTAATCTCTTTACTCGAATTCGCTTTGGTAATTTACTTTCTGAATCCGAAAAATAATTTTAACAAAAAAATTTTTTTATAGTACATAAAAAAACTCAACTTTTTTTAATATTATTCCTCTTTTTATTTATTTAACAATTAATTTCATATTATATATAATCAGGGAGTATCTCAAAAAAATCATGATTTCTTTTTTTGTCAAATCACCCCCACACAATTTACTGAATATCTAAAAAAACTTTCACAAAGTGAATTTATATATCAATAAACCACTGCATCTATGAATTACCACATACACTTTGTTAAAAATTTAGTACTTTTGTGGCAGCCCCTTTTTATAGATTTTTGTAAAGATTATAAAAACATTTTATTTAACACGAAATATTTCAATAAAAAAATAATCAACATAAATATCATCAATATAATTAATACAATTTTTTTACCACGATAGCAACAAAGCACTTAAAATAGCCTTTTCTTAACTTTTTATTTCTTCCTAATCTCTGTTACAACATATTAGATATGATAACTTCCAGTTAAACTTTAAATATACTGTATATTATTTAATATACAATATTTTTTTTATACAGTATTTACATATTTTTTTAGTAAATTGCTATAATCAAAATTCCCTCTCCCCCTTACAATTTTTTTAAAAATAAAGGAGTTAAACTTATGAAAAATTTTAAACTTAAAAATAATATTACGATAAGAATTACTGATGAGGTATTTTCAGCTATACGCAGTTCTCATTATAAAGAAAGATACGCTAAGAAAAGAGATGCGAAACATCAACTTGTCCATTATCACGCCTTTGATACAGAGAACAGCGACGGAGAGAATCTAATCAAAGATCATTCTTCATTACCAGATGAAATAGTAATCTTCAACGATATGCGAGGCGCTTTATACGATGCATTAGCTACTTTAGCTATAGAAGACCAATTGCTACTTTTCAACTTATATGTGCAAGGAGAATCTCTACGCAGTATCGCAGATAAAAAACATAGTAATCCAATGGCAATTCGCCGTCATCGTGAAAAACTATTTAAACAACTAGCTATTTTGTTAGTAAAATATGAAATCAAATAGAAATATATTATATATTGAATAAAATTTATGGCATTTTTGTGAATTTCATTATTAATACTGTTACAAAATACCTACAATTTCACTATAGATTATGAGGGGTTATTTTTTGTAAGGGGGATTCATTATTTCTACAGTGTCATTAATCGCTGATACTAATCATACATTCATCTTTGTCTTTATTAAGATATTTGCATAGGGAGTTAGAGTATGAGGAGGCCTATTATGAAAAGACAATTATATCTAAATGACGACGACACTGAGAGATTTTACGAAATATTAAATCAGAAAAAACAACTGATTACTAGGGCTCTATACAAGGTTCATATTCCACCTAAACAACACCATGATTTCTACAGTTATGGTTTAGAAGGGTTACTAATCAGTTTCTTAATTCTGAATGAGGGAAAAATAAGCGAAGAGGATTTCGATCATTTTGCTTTTACTACTATTAAAAGAAAATTAATCGATGAAATTCGTTATAGAAATAAAGATAAAAGCATACCTTTGGATATATTCGACAATAATATTTCTGACGCTACAGATGATAATTGCGAATATTTATATATACAATTATTAGAATATATTCAAAAACACTTTAGATAAAGAAGAATTCGATTATTTCTGCGAATTTGTAAAAAAACACTAAATATAAAAACTCACAGCTGAAGCTTTAAACATTTCTTTATCAACAGCATATAGATTACACAGACGAATTAGGGGAGTTTGTGAAAAAAATTTTTTTATTAGAATATTAATATAGAATTAATATAATATCTACACTCTCTATGTAAATATCAAAAAAATATAAAAAAATTACCTACTAGAAGTGACTTGAAAAATCCTACATTTTAAAAATAGTGTATATGAAAACTTATAGACGCATTGGTTTATCGCCATCTAATTTGATTTATAAAATTTAGAAAACTTTGAGAAGTGGCTCTAAAAAACTATTTTTTCAAAATTACGATTTTTGAGCCACTCCCTTCCTCCTAATTTTCAGAATCAACCAAATTTGACAAAAAAATCATAAAAAATCGACTCTTTGAACCTAATCTCAGAGCCGTTTTTTTATTCTATTTAAGTTTATATTTCAATTTCACCGGATTATGATCACTATATCTATACTCTTGATTTAGTGTTTCTACACCAAGTACTTCTATATTGTCACTCGCAATATATCCATCGATAATGAAACCATATGTTCCTTCACTATCTTTTACATAAGGTTTATTATTAAGTCTTGCTGAATTGCGACTTTCATCATATACCAATTTAAATCCTACTGGTAATAAACTCTTATCAAAATTCTCGGCACGCCACAATTCTTTTGGTACAACGTTAATCTCATCTTGCGTTAAAGTTTTTAACGATTGATTAAAATCGGCTCCAACTAGTACATAATTCCCTTTCTTATACTCATAATCGATAAATTCAAGAAGTTGCTTCATCTGAGCTTTTTTACCAGAATTACCTTTGTCATAGGCATCAAGATGAGCGTTAATTAACACTAGGTGTTTATCACTATTTTCCACTTTTGTATAAATAACAGAAAATCCACGTTTTAAATTAGCTAATCTTTCAGGGAATGTAAATGGAATTGCCATTTGAAATCTTCTTGCATTCTCTATTTTGAAATCAGTCGCAGTATATATACCACTTTTCACCTTTCCTAGTGGTGGTAATGGGTATGGTATATATCTGACCTTGAAGTTATAAGCTAAAATACTGTTTAAACCAAGTGCTTCATCAAATGCAGTAACTTGATTTATATTATAACTACGTTTTGAATCTTCATCAATTTCCTGAATAAAATTAACATTCGCTCTCTCATTTTTAACTATTTCTGTAATATTTTTTAGATTTTCTTCTACATGAGTTTTATCAAGAGGTAACACCATCTTTCCACCATCCATAAAGAAATCTTCATCTTTATCAAGCCCTGCATAACCTATATTCCAGTTAAGGGCACTATATTCTGTTCCTACTTTTGCTATTTCTGAATTACCTTGCTTTTTAACCTGCAAGCTCTCCACTCCATTAGGGCTATATTCTGTCGCCCATAAATAACCAACTAACCCTGCAAAACCTAAAGCTGCTACTAACACTAGACTAGCAACTATTTTTAATATTTTTTTCATCATTAACCTCATAAAAAATAGAAGGAGCAAGGAAATCTATTTATAAAATCATGATTTTCAAGCTGCCCTCCATTAAAATTTCATTTTAAATTATTTAATTACTCTTTTTATCTCGTAGTTGAGAAACGATAATCCCTACAAATACAATAAGCATCCCGATTCCTTCTCTTATGCCAATATGTTCTCCAAGGATAAGCACTCCACCTATTGCAGCTACAACAGACTCTAAACTTAATATTAGAGATGCAGTGTGTGGCGGGACATCCTTTTGACCTACAATCTGTAAAGTGTAACCTACTCCACTAGAAAGTACACCAATTCCTAATAACGGCCAAATAACACTCATTATGTCCGCAAATACTATTGTTTCCTTAAAAATAGCTAATACTAAGCTTAATACAGATACTACAACTAATTGAACGATAGATAAGAACATTGAATTAACTCTAGCTGCTGAATAATCAATTACAATTATATGAATCCCAAATAGAACCGCACTGATTAGGACGATAATATCTCCCATCTCTAAAGCAAATTCTTCTTTTACAGATAAAAAATAAAATCCAATTACAGATAAAATTAATCCTATAATAAAGAATTTATTAAGTCTATTTCCTAAGAAAACACCTATAAATGGTACTATACAAATGTATAAAACTGTAATAAATCCAGCTTTACCAGCCGTTGTCATCCCAATACCTATTTGCGAAATATACATCGCAAAAAATAGTACTACTCCACAGATACCACCAAGCACCCAACTTCTATTTTTTGTTATAGGCTCTGCCAAAATCTTAGGATTTTGACTTCTATATAAACTTGGTATCAGAATTGCTACAGCACCAAGAAATACTACTGCGATTACCGATCTTATTCCTACAACTGTAAGAGGCCCTAGTACCTTACTCGCAATATTTTGCCAGATAAAAGCTAATCCCCAAATAATTGTAACAATTATTAATAATAACTCTGAAATAAATTTTCTCATTAATACACCTTTCCTATATTTTTTTAAAAAAATTTAAAAATACTAAAAAAAGTATTTATTAATCATAGTAATAAATACATTAGACTGTTATAATTTTTATACGTTATTTATAAAAAAATTCAACTGTTAGC